>Ga0222712_10000456_pt1 | contig 53993 bp, 52 predicted proteins | sample C33_657DmetaG_FD_165043 | JGI IMG/M metagenome (GOLD analysis project Ga0222712, IMG submission 165043) | Estuarine water microbial communities from San Francisco Bay, California, United States - C33_657D | ecosystem: Environmental > Aquatic > Marine > Unclassified | place: USA: California... | reverse complement strand
CCGCCGTGACCTATGTGATTGCCCAGCCTTGCGTCGATGTGAAAGATAAGTCATGTCGCGAAGAGTGCCCAGTGGATTGCATCTATGAAGGCTCACGCATGCTCTATATCCAGCCAGATGAGTGTGTTGATTGCGGTGCTTGCGAGCCTGTCTGCCCAGTAGAGGCGATCTATTACGAAGATGACGTTCCAGGCGAATGGCAGAACTACAAAGCTATCAATACAGAATTCTTTGTTGAGCTAGGTTCACCTGGCGGAGCATCAAAGGTGGGACAGACAAATACTGACCACGCTGATGTGAGCGCTCTTGGGCCACAAACTTCCTGATTTCCCGTGGGATGCGCTCGCTCCATATGGCGCAACTGCGAAAGAACATCCAGCAGGAATTATCGATCTCTCTGTTGGAACACCTGTTGATCCGACCCCTTACTTCATTCAACAAGTTTTAAAGGACTCAGCCAACTCTCCAAGTTATCCCGTCACAATGGGAACACCAGGTCTTCGCTCTGCCATTACCGAATGGGCGAAAGCACATCTTGGAGCTGCTGGAAATTTCGGCGTTCTCCCTCTTATCGGTTCTAAAGAGTTTGTTGCATGGCTGCCTACTTTTCTCACATCACAAACAGTTCTCTATCCTGAGGTTGCCTACCCAACATATTTAGTGGGGGCGATGCTGGCAAAGTCAGAGGCGACCCCGGTGGGAATAGATGCATCACAATGGCCGAAAGCTGATTTAGCGTGGGTGAATTCACCATCAAACCCGACTGGTCGCGTGCATTCGTCGGCTGAGTATCAGGCAGCAATTGACTGGTCGCGAGGAACTGGGGGAGTAGTCGTCTCCGATGAGTGCTATCTCGAATTTGGAAAAACTGTAACTCCTACATCAATTCTCGCTCATACCGGCGGAGACAATAAAAATATCCTTGCTGTGCACTCTCTTTCCAAGCGTTCCAACCTCGCTGGATACCGCGCAGCATTTGTTGTGGGAGATGCCGATCTCATCGCACAGATTCTTGAGGTCCGTAAACATGCCGGGATGATGGTTCCACTTCCGGTCCAGAAGGCGATGATTGCAGCGCTCTCAGATTCAGATCATGTGGCAGAACAACGCAGACGATATAACTCTCGTAAAGATCTCTTGATTCCAGCTCTCAAGGCAGCTGGGTTTTCTATCGATTTCTCCGATGCTGGTCTCTATCTTTGGGCAACACGCAATGAAGATTGCTGGCAATCAGTGGCATGGCTAGCATCTCTCGGAATTCTTGCAACCCCAGGAATCTTTTATGGAGATGCAACCCATATCCGCATCGCAATGACAGCTACAGATGCGCAGATTAGTGAAGCGGCAGCGCGCATTACCGCTGCAGCTGGGGCATAAGTTATGGCAGTTGGAATACTTCTCGTCGGTGGATTTGGCACTCGTCTAAAGCCATTGACCTCAGAGTCACCGAAGCCGATGCTTCCCGTTGCTGGTCTTCCTGTTACGGAACACCAAATTCTTGCCGCAAAGAGAGCTGGTATTCACACCCTTGTTCTTGCAACCTCTTACCTCTCAGAGGTTTTCACACCTTACTTTGGTGATGGTTCGAAGTGGGGAATGAAGATTCTTTATGCGGTGGAGAAGGAGCCGCTTGGTACTGGTGGTGCAATTCGCAATGCTGCGCAGATGTTAGATCTTGCCAACCTTGGTGATGAACCCATCGTTGTATTCAATGGTGATGTTTTAAGTCGCCACTCCATTGCAGATCAAATTAAATTTCACCAAGCACATTCAGCTGATGCCACACTTCACTTAATCGAAGTCGAAGATGCGCGAGCATTTGGCTGCGTTCCCACCGATCAGGAAGGACGCGTCACCGCTTTCCTTGAGAAGATGGAGAGCCCAGTTACAAATTCGATCAATGCCGGGTGTTACATCTTCCATCCTTCTGTCCTCGACCGCATTCCATTAGGTGAAGTTGTCAGTATTGAGCGCCAAACTTTCCCGGCACTAGTTGAGAGCGGCCGCCCAGTCTTTGGCTATCAAGAGCAGGCTTACTGGCTCGATGTCGGCACACCAGCCGCCCTCTTCAAAGGCTCTCGAGATCTGATCTCTGATGAATTCCATGCGATGGAGGGCTCGACTATCGATCCCACCGCGCAGATCACCGGCAAGAGCTCACTGGGAAGAAACGTTACAGTCGCAGCCAATGCCAGTATCGATGACTGCATCATCGGAGATAACGTCACTATCGGAGAAGGTGTTCACCTCTCTCAATGTTTTATCTTTCACAACGCAGCTATTCCTGCTGGACTCCACCAATCGCGCCACTACCTCTCGACTGCGATTACTGAGCCTATAAATCTCTAAAAAGTCGACTTTGGTGGGGTCGATCTCACCATTTTGACCATATAGCCAAGGCCCCAGGGGTTGACTAATAGGGATTACATGGGTGTAATTCACCTCTAGAGCGCAACAATTCACAACGAATTGAGCCCTAATGACTTGAGGAGATTCGACGAATGCCGATCCGCCCAGAAGGTTTCTCAACTGGCAAGCCAGCAACTCCCACTGCTACCCCAACTGCTGGACCAACTATCCAACTCGCCAGCGGCGAGAATATGGAGCTCTCATGGCAGGAGCGCTCACTCTGCGCTCAGACCGACCCAGAGGCTTTCTTTCCTGAGAAGGGCGGCTCAACTCGCGAAGCAAAGCGCGTCTGCCTCTCCTGCGATGTTCGCCAAGAGTGTCTTGAATACGCGCTCGCTCACGATGAGCGTTTCGGTATCTGGGGCGGTCTCTCAGAGCGCGAGCGTCGTCGCCTTAAGCGTCGCCCTGCGTAAAGGCAGCTTTCACTTTTCGCATCTCGAAAAGTTAGAGTAATTCCCATGACTGCAACTCGCATCACTGCGCTCCTTGTTGTGCACGATGGTGTGACATGGCTTCCAGAGGTAGTCGCCTCAATTACATCTCAGAGTCGTAGCGCAGATCAGATACTTGCAATCGATACTGGCTCTCAAGATGCCTCAGCCAAACTTCTTAAAGGCGCTCGCATTCCAACTGTGACCCTTGATCGCGCAACATCATTTGGTCAAGCGATTCAATATGGAGTTTCGCAACTACCTGCTCCTATCGAAGGCGTTGAAGAGTGGCTCTGGATTCTCCATGATGATTGCGCGCTCGATCCCAAAGCGTTAGAAGAGCTCACTGCAGCAGTTGTTGATCGCCCCAATATCGTGATGGCAGGACCAAAACTTTTAGGGTGGCATGATCGAACACATCTACTCGAAGTTGGAATCAGTATTGCAACAAACGGTTCTCGTTGGACCGGACTTGAGCCTCAGGAATACGATCAAGGCCAGCACGATGGCAACCATGAAGTCCTCTCTGTGAGCACAGCAGGTGCCCTTATTCGCCGCGATGTCTTTGAAGAGCTCGGTGGATTTGATAGCAACCTTGAGTTATTTCGCGATGATGTTGATTTTGGTTGGCGTGTTCACACAGCAGGTCATTCGGTTCTTGCAGTCACCTCTGCCATCGCCTTCCATGCCCAAGCTGCTTCATCAGAGCGTCGCGAAATCGATATCGCGGGAGCTCCACTTCACCGCCCACTCCTTTTAGATCGTCGTAATGCTGCATACGTTCTGCTCGCTAACTCATCATGGTGGAAACTTCCGCTCTTATCGTTGCAGTTGTTAAGTGGCGCAGCTATTCGCTCGATTGCATATCTCTTTGCAAAGCTTCCTGGTTATGCCAGCGATGAAATCCTGGCAATTGCATCGCTATTGATTCATCCAGGTGAACTCCTCACAGCACGCAAGGTTCGCAAGAGCCAGCGCTTAGTCTCATCCGGCATAGTTGGACGATTTATTCCATCTCGCTGGACTCAGCTTCGAAGCGGTGCAAGTCGAATTGTTGAGAATATTCGAACCAGAATTTTTCCAGATGATGTTGAGGATGAGCTGCCTGCAATAAGTGATCTTGAGATTAATGAAGATGAAGATATCTTGCAGCCGCTTCAAAATAATCTTTGGCGAACTATCTTCACCAAGCCGCTGGTCATTGCCACCACATTCCTTCTCATCCTCACCTTTGGTTGGACTCGACATCGCTGGGGCGCTATCTCCGGAGGAGCTCTCGCTGTTTCACCTTCTGGAACATCCGATATCTGGAAGTTCTTCCTAGAGAGCTGGCATCACGTCGGAATGGGCTCCAATATCGCCGCACCTGCATGGGTTCTCTTTATCGGAGTTGGCTCACTGCTGACGCTCGGAAGCGTTCCCGCATTTATCTCACTCTTCTTTATCGTCGCACCGTTCTTGGCGCTCTGGAGCGCTCAACGCTATCTCCGCAATCTCACAACCAGTCCGGTTCTCATCGCTATCTCGGCTCTGCTCTACTCTCTTTCGCCGATAGCTATCTCAGCGATTAATGGCGGCCATCTTGGTGTAGTTCTTCTCCTTATCCTCTTTCCGCTCTTCCTCACCCATCTTGGAAGTTGGAAGAATGCGGAAGATCGTTCAATCCGTAATCTCTTTGCCATCTCTCTCTTCTTCTGGGTTCTACAAACATTTAACCCATCACTCTTGATTATCTTGCTGGTTGCCTCGCTCTACTTCATCGTGCGCGACTTTCTCGCAGCCAACCAGAATTACCGAGATGCCCTCTTCTTAACGCGACTAGCTCGCCGTTCCATCGTTCTCTTTACGCCTTTGATCCTTGCCCTCCCAACCTCGCTTACCTATATAGCCCACCCTTCTCGACTCTTAGTTGAAATTGGAATCATGCAACCTGGCGGTGGCGGCAACCTGGCGCTATTGGCAAATCCAGGTGGCGCAGGATCGCTTCCTTGGTGGTCGTTGAGTCCAGTTACCCTCTTACTTGTTGTCACTTACTTCTCCACTGCAAAAGCACGTGAATATGCCACATATGGAATTGGTTTCTTATTAACGGGTGCAGTGTTTGCCTCATTGCAAGTCACCGGCCATGGATCGTCCTCTAAAGATTATGTCTATGCCGGAACCTTCTTGGTGATTGCAACTGCTCTCTCAGTGATAGCCACCGTCATTATGTTTGATGATGTGAGAAGTCGCCTTGAAAATTCTCACTTCAACTATCAACATATCGCCGTCGGTTTAGTTATTCTCCTCAGCGCCTCATATGCAATCACGGCATCTACTTGGATTTTCTCCGCAGGTGCTGCCTCGCCGCTGCAACGTAAAGCTGAGCCAGTGCTTCCAGCATTCTTAGCGGTGGAAGCAGATGCAAAGACTCTGGTCATTCGCCCGATTGAAGAAGAAGGCCATCGTGGTCTTGCTTATTACATTGCCCGAGGTGGCGAGATCACACTCGGTCAACCTGATGTTGTTATTGAGAACTCTCCGACAATCACAAGCGCGGTGGAGGGTCTGATCGACAATACCGGCGTTGGCAGCTCAAAAGTCTTTGCATCATTTGGCATCAAATATATTTTTGTGAAGAACCCGGCTCACGAAGAGTTGATTCAAACTATCGATGGACTCGGTGGTTTCAACCGCGCTTCTGCAACAGATGCCGGCACGGTCTGGAAAGTTGCCCAACCAACAGGACGTGCAATCTTTACCGACTTTGAAGGAAAGCAGAGCGTTCTCGCGGTTGAGCTTGGAACTGTCATAGCTCCTGGGGCGGGAACTATCACCCTTACCGAGAATTACAGCCAAGGATGGCAGGCACTTGCAGGAGGAGTTCGACTAGAGCGATCTGAAAATCAATATGGGTTGCCAGAATTTAAGGTCTTTGAAGCAGGTGAAGTTAACTTCCTCCATGATGGAACTAGCCGCCGTGCTTGGCTCTCACTCTTTCTTATCGCACTCATTACCTCGATCGTGATGGCTCTTCCCGCAGGACGCAGACGTCGTGAACTCTCTGATCGAGAGGTCTCGTGATGAGAAACCGCGCCCTCCAATTAGCTGCAGCATTTACTGCCGTCATCCTCTTTAGCAACCTTCTCTCCTTCAATACAAAGAGCAATAGATATTCAGAGAGCTATCCCGCAGTTGTCTGCCCACCTAACCAAGCGAGCCAGAGCTCTGTGATTGCGCTGACTTCACCAAAGACTCAGCTCCGCAAAACTGGCGTTGCGACGATGGCATTTAAAGACTCTCGCACTCGCCGCTTTGCCGGCAGTTCACAGGCGACGGTGATTGATTCGCCATCGATCACTCCATTGATGTGGCAGGTTCGCACGGGAATCTGGGCTGGCGCTCTCACCTGTCTTGCGCCCATTACTTCGCAATGGTTCGTTGGTGCAACAGCAGATGTGACTTCAAAGGGAACTCTCACCCTGGTCAATAGTGGGTTGGGTCGAGCTCTTGTTGGTGTCACCATCTATACCGAAAATGGCGTTCAAGCAGAACAGAATTTTGCAGTAAAGGCCAACTCATTTATCTCTACTCAACTTGCAACACTTGCACCCGGTGCGAAATCGATTGCTGTGCATGTAGTTCCGCAGACCGGTCGTATCAATGCATTTGTCACAGATGAACGTGGCCGTGGTCTTCAAGCCCTCGGTGGCGATACCGTAAATTCGCAAGAGAGTGCAGCTAAGTCACTTGTTATTCCGGCGATCCCACAGCAGACCGGTCGAAATACCTCACTTCCTCACACGCTACGCATTCTTATTCCAGGTGAGGTAGGCGCGCAGCTCAAAGTTGAAATTAGATCTACCGATGGAACTTTCTCGCCAGCAGGCCTTGATGGGAAGCAGATTCCTGCAGGCAAAGTTGTTGACCTGCCCCTTGATGTACTTATGGAATCTGGAAAGTTTGCGCTCCAACTCAGCGCCGATCGCCCATTCGTCGCCTCTGTATTTACCAAGACCATTTCACAGGGCAAGAGCGACTTCCTCTGGAGCACAGCAGTACCAGCCTTAACGCCAGGAACCTTCACATCAACAGGCTTGGCACCGATGCTGGTCTTTACCGGGGGCGAGATTGCAGTAGATCTTGAGTTGACTTCGATTAAGGGCGCCAAGCGGAAGATAACCGTTCGCGGAAGTGAGATTGCTACCTATCAACTCTCTGATCGAATTCGATCATTTACCATTATCAAGAGTTCAGAGAAGACCTATGGAGCTGCACTCATCACCTCGAAGAGTGGATTCGGATATGCGCCATTGGTGACTGGTAGCGTGTTGACCCGGACTTCAATACCTCGCTCCAATATCCGAGTGTTGATTCCATAACTTTCATACCCGCTCCCACTAATCTTGCATCCATGACTTCTGTATCAGGTCGCCCTTGTTCACGTGTGAGCTGTCGTTCAGCTGCCACGATGACCTTGACCTATATCTATGCAGAATCTCGCGCTGTTCTAGGTCCTATCGCAATGTTCTCTGAGCCTCATGCATATGATCTCTGTGAACGCCATGCCGCTCGACTAACAGTTCCAAATGGCTGGACCGTTGAGCGAGAGTTGCGTGAGAGTCAAGGTCAAGGGCCAAGTGAAGATGACCTCATGGCAATTGCAGATGCTGTTCGAGAAGTTGCACGATCTCATCAAGAGCAGCCAGCTACGAAATCGTCAGCACCGGCTTCACAGGTGGGTCGTCGTGGCCACCTGCGCGCTGTTCCTTCCTAAGCGCTAGCCCTCCACCTTTTCTATTCTTAATACGATTACTATCACCTCATGAGCGCATCAATCTTTAAGGCATATGACATCCGCGGTTTAGTCGATGGCGAGATTACTCCTGACTTCACCTTTGCAACCGGAGCTGCCTTTGCTCGCTTCCTTAAGCAAGAGCGCGAACCTGGCACAGTTGTTATCGGTGAAGATATGCGCCCATCATCGCCTGGATTGGCTGATGCATTTAGCGCAGGAATTACCTCCCAAGGTCTCGATGTGATCCGCATCGGCTTAGCATCGACAGATATGCTCTATTTCGCTGCTGGAAAGTTAAATCTTCCCGGTGCGATGTTTACCGCCAGCCACAATCCCGCGCCATATAACGGAATTAAGATGTGTCTCTCTGGAGCTCGCCCCATCGGAAAAGAATCTGGTCTGCTCCTGATTGAAAAGTATGTCAATGAAGGTTCACCTATAGCTCTCAATCAGGTTGGCGTGGAGCGCCACCAGGAGATGTTGGAAGATTATGTGAGCCACCTCCTCACTTTGGTAAACCTCACTGCGACTCGTCCGCTCAAGATTGTGATTGATGCTGGAAATGGCATGGCTGGCCATACTGCGCCCGCTGTCTTTAAGCGTCTTAACGCCGAAGTAATTGAGATGTATTACGAACTTGATGGAACTTTTCCTAACCATGAGGCTAATCCAATTGATCCGAAGAACCTCCGTGATCTTCAAGCTGCTGTCCTCTCCCATAAGGCAGATATTGGTCTTGCCTTCGATGGAGATGCCGATCGTTGTTTCTTAGTCGATGAGAAAGGCGATCTCGTTAATCCATCTGCACTCACTGGTTTGATTGCCACTCGCGAACTCGTGAAATATCCGGGCTCGACAATTATTTATAACCTGATCTCTTCAAAGTCAGTTAAAGAAGTTGTTGAAGAAAATGGAGGAACAGCGGTTCGCTCTCGAGTGGGCCACTCATACATCAAGAAGTTGATGGCAGAGGCTGGAGCAGTCTTTGGGGGAGAGCACTCAGGGCATTTCTACTTCCGTGATTTCTGGCGAGCAGATTCAGGAATGTTGGCAGCTCTCTATGCAATCGCCGCACTTGGCGAGAAAGATATTCCGCTATCTCAACTCTTTGCACCATTCAATAGATATTCATCTAGCGGCGAAATCAACTCGACCGTCACAGACGCTGCTGCGGCGATGAAGATAATCGAAAATCATTATGGCGAGATGACTGGGGTTGAACTCGATCACCTTGATGGCTTGACTGTGACCGGCGATACGTGGTGGTTTAACTTGAGAGCCTCCAATACAGAGCCTCTCCTTCGACTCAATGTTGAGGCTACCAGTGAGCAAGAGATGGCTGATATCCGTGATGCTGTTCTCAACACTATTCGCGCTTAACCGCTAATTCTGCCTTTCTCGCTCTCTCCTAGTAATCTAATCCCATAGCCGATCAGCACAGTAGAGCCCTACGCCGAAGGTCAAGCGAATAAATAGAAGCGCCCGCTTTATGAGGGCTACTCAGACGCCGATTGAGGGAGATATATCAATGTCAGTTACTACCGTTCCTAAGCACGATATTGCAGATGCATCGCTAGCTGCCGCAGGCCGCAAGCGCATCGAATGGGCAGAGCGCAATATGCCTGTGCTCGCACAGATCCGCGAACGTTTTGAGAAGACACAGCCATTTACTGGTGTGCGCATCTCAGCATGTATGCACGTCACAACAGAGACAGCAAACTTGATGCGTGTTCTCAAAGCAGGAGGGGCAGAGATTGCACTCTGTGCTTCAAACCCACTTTCAACACAGGATGACACTGCAGCAGCTCTCGTACACGAATACGGAATCTCTGTCTTCGCTCGTAATGCAGTAGACCGTGATGGTTACTACGCACATATCAATGCTGCACTTGATGTCGAACCACACCAAGTCTTTGATGATGGCTGCGACCTTGTCAACACACTCCACACAACACGTCGTGAACTTCTTCCAAATATCTCAGGTGGTTGTGAAGAGACAACAACTGGTGTTATTCGTCTTAATCAGATGGCAAAAGATGGCGCTCTCACATTCCCAATGATCGCTGTCAATGACACTGATACAAAGCACATGTTTGACAACCGCTTTGGAACAGGTCAATCAACGCTTGATGCAGTATTCCGCGCAACAAACTTCTTGCTTGCAGGACGTGTTCTTGTTGTAGCTGGATTTGGATATTGCGGTAAGGGCGTGGCAGAACGTGCAAAGGGCATGGGCGCAGATGTCATCGTGACAGAGATTGACCCAACTAAGGCTCTTGATGCGATGATGCAGGGCTACCGCGTTATGCCAATGACAGAGGCTGCGAAGGTCGGCGATGTCTTTATTACCGTTACAGGTAACCGCGATGTTCTCCGTGATGAGCACTTTGCAGTAATGAAGGATGGCGCAATCATGGCTAACTCAGGCCACTTCGATATTGAAATCGATGTTGCATGGCTTGAGCAGAATGCAAAGTCAAAGAACGCAAAGATGCGCCACCAGACAGATGAGTATGTCCTAGCTGATGGACGTCGCCTCCTGCTTATCGCAGAAGGACGTCTTGTAAACCTCGGCGCCGCTGAAGGTCACCCAGCATCTGTAATGGATATGTCTTTCTCTGATCAGGCGCTCACAGCCGAGTACCTCGTTAAAGAGGCGAAGAATCTCACTGCAGGTGTTCACGATGTTCCTTCTTATATCGATAAGGAAGTTGCAGCGCTCAAGCTCAAGTCAATGGGTGGAAATATCGACACTCTCACACCGGCACAAGAGCTCTACCTCAACTCTTGGGAGCACGGTTCTTAAATGGCACGAATCCTGGTCGTCGATGACGATTTAGATCTTGCAGAAATGCTTGGAATTGTTCTTACAAGTTCAGGTTTTGATGTTGATCTCGTCAATCGTGGAGACGAGGCGCTAGAGGCATTTAGAAATAATCCTCCAGACCTCGTACTCCTCGATGTGATGCTTCCAGGAATAGATGGCATCGAGGTCTGCACACTGATTCGTAAAGAATCAGTTGTGCCGATCGTGATGCTCAGTGCTAAGGGTGAGACTCTCGATATCGTTCGAGGACTTGAAGCTGGCGCCGATGATTACATGCAGAAGCCCTTCCGTGATGAGGCAGAACTCATCGCTCGAATTCGTACCCGCCTACGTCGAACAAATGCAGATGTCACAGGTATTCTCAGCATCGGCGATCTCTCTATTGATGTGACAGCGCATGAGGTCCATAGAGGTTCAAAGACCATCACTTTGACCCGACTTGAATTCGATCTCCTTGTTGCTCTCGCGAAAGATCCAGGCCGAGTCTTCACACGTGATGCTCTCTTGAGTGAGGTGTGGGGATATCGCCACTCAACAGATACTCGCTTGGTCAATGTTCACGTCCAGCGCTTACGTTCAAAGATTGAGCAGGATCCAGAGCATCCAGAGATTGTCATGACCGTTCGAGGTGTGGGCTATAAGGCAGGCGGCGCCGTCTAACATGTCGAGACTTCGTCTTGCCTTTCAACGTTCCCTTGGCCTCAAGGTTGTTACCTCAACAATCATTCTCTCTCTGGGCGTTGTGTGGCTGACGGGTTCTGCGCTTAACTCTCGACTATCAGATGGCGTTCGCTCTGTAAATCTCAATTCCTCCATTGCAGAGGCACGCCTTGCTTTCTTCAATGCTCAGTTCCAATTACTCGTCTCACAGGGTCAGACGGTGGAAGAGCGAAAGAAGACTCTTGCCGAGATTATTGTCGATGCAACAACTCAGGAAGTAACCGACCAGCGCCGCGAGGTTTTAATCGTAAAGACGCCGACGACGAAGAAATCTAAAGTCTCCTATGAGATGTCTTCAAACGGGGCGCTGGGAGAATCTATTCCTAAAGGTGTGCGGGAGAAGATCTTGAAGGAATCTGATCTGCAATATGAGTATGGAACTCTAAGGTATTCATCAGCGAGAAGCGCAGATTCGCTCTTCGTTGGGAATCGAATTGATATTCCAGGTGGCGGACGATATGAAATGTATGTCGTCTTTTCATTGGCTGATCAGGCATCTACCCTCAATTTGATTCAAAATTCACTCTTACTCACCGGATTTGCGCTGATCTTTCTTATTGCACTTATTACCTGGCTTGTGGCACGCCAAGTCGTGAGACCAGTTCGAGAAGCAGCATCTGTTGCAAAGCAATTTACCCAAGGAAACTTTGATCTTCGTGTGCCGATTACATCTAAGGATGAGCTGGCTACATTGGGCCACTCCTTCAACGATATGGCCGCCTCGATTGAGCAACAGATTTCACGTCTGGAGAATTTATCGAGAGTTCAGCAGCGTTTTGTATCTGATGTCTCGCATGAATTGCGGACTCCATTGACAACTCTTCGCATGGCATCGGAAGTCATCTTTAATCACCGCACATCTTTCGAGACCCCTGTGGCCAGAAGTGCAGAACTCTTGGTCGCACAACTTGATCGATTCGAGAGATTGCTAGAGGACCTCCTCGAGGTTAGTCGATTTGATGCAGAGGTTGCAGTACTTGAGCCGACTGAGTTTGACCTCATATCGCTTATTAAACGTTCAGTTCATGATCTCGGCATTGATAGTGATGAAAAGACATCAGGTGTATCCACCAAATCAGATAACTCTGTTGTGCCCGTAAAGGCAGATATGCGCAGGGTTGAGCGTATTATGCGTAACCTTCTTTCAAATGCCCTGGATCACTGTGATGGCACGCGAATCGAGATTCAGATCAAGACAACGGAGACTGAGGTTGCCGTCGGTGTTCGTGATTTTGGAACAGGTCTTGATGAAGCTTCCCTCATTCGAGTCTTTGACCGATTCTGGCGTGCAGACCCATCTCGTGCACGTGTTCGTGGAGGAACGGGATTAGGACTCTCCATCGCGCTAGAAGATGCCCGCCTCCATAACGGCGAGCTCGATGCATGGGGAAGGCCAGGAAAAGGCGCACACTTTGTTCTCACTCTTCCACGAAATGCAGGGGAGACGATCCAAAGTCGTCCTATAAGACCCATGCCAGAAGATTTCCACGAAGAAGTTTTTTACCAGTAAATTCAGGTAATTCTCCGCAACGATAGTTATGTGGATCTACTTCAAAATCTCAATGAATTAATTTTTCCCTCACGATGTATTGGTTGCGGTGAATTAGGTCTATCTCTCTGCTCTCTATGCAGAAAGAGTTGGCACCCCCATTATTATCTGAGAAATATTGGAAAAGATTCGAAAGAGTTGACTGTAATTTCCAGCGTTATTTACTCTGCCGTCGCACAGAAGATTATTCTGGGAGCTAAGGAATCCCATATTCGTCAATGTGATTATCTTGTTGCAGAAGCGCTCACACATGCCTTACAGAGATTTCTCACCCGCACGACGATCGATTTTCTCATTCCAGTTCCGTCTCAAAAGAGCGCTATCCGCCAACGAGGCAGAGAGTTCCTCGTAGAAATCTCAGAGCAGGTATCGAGCTCCTGTGATATTCCGGTAGTGAATATTCTTAGCCATAATCGTCGCGTCAAAGATCAGAGTGGATTAGACCTTCAAGAGCGCTGGAATAATGTTGAGGGCGCCTTTGTTGTAGAGAGGGAGCATGGGATTCATGGAAATATTCTGCTCATTGATGACCTTGTAACGACAGGCGCGACCCTCTGTGAGGCGGCTCGAGCCTTGAGATATGCGGGAATCAAGGTAATTGGGGCCGTAACAGCCGCTCTTGCCCAACCACTAAGATAAGGCTCTCCATTGGGAAAGGTAGCTCCATGTCAAAGCTTCTAGATCGAATCATGCGCGCTGGCGAAGGCAAGATCCTTCGCGAACTCAGCAAGGTGGTCGATAAGGTCAATAGCTTTGAGAGCTCAATCGCACCTCTCTCAGATGATGCTCTTCGCGCAAAGACAGATGAATTTAAGAGCCGCCTCGCCGGCGGGGAGACGCTCGATGATCTCCTTCCAGAGGCATTTGCAGTTGTCCGAGAGGCAGCAAAGCGCACATTAGGTCAACGTCACTATGACGTTCAATTAATGGGTGGCGCAGCCCTTCATATGGGAAATATCGCTGAGATGCGTACTGGTGAAGGCAAGACACTCGTTGCAACTCTTCCTTCTTATCTCAATGCACTTGCTGGTAAAGGTGTTCACGTTGTCACCGTCAACGATTACCTTGCAGAGCGCGATAGCGAATGGATGGGCCGCATCCATCGTTTCCTAGGATTATCTGTTGGCGTAATTCTCAACAGCATGACGCCGGCAGAACGACGAGCAGCATATGCATCAGATATTACTTATGGAACAAATAACGAATTTGGTTTTGATTATCTTCGCGACAATATGGCTTGGTCGCTCGAGGATTGCGTTCAGCGCGAGCACTTCTTCTGTGTGGTCGATGAAGTTGACTCCATTTTGATTGATGAAGCTCGCACACCGCTGATTATTAGTGGGCCTGCTGATAAGGCAACTAAGTGGTACGTAGAGTTTGCAAATATCGCTGCCAAACTTGATCGAGATGTTCATTACGAAGTAGATGAGAAGAAGAAGACAATCGGCATCCTCGAAGATGGTGTGACAAAGGTTGAACAACTTCTTGAAATTGAGAATCTTTATGAGGCAACAAATACAACGTTAATTGGCTACCTCAATAATGCTGTTCGTGCGAAAGAGCTCTTTAAGCGCGATAAGGATTATGTGGTCATGAATGGTGAACTTCTCATCGTGGATGAGCACACCGGTCGTATGTTGGCTGGTCGCCGCTACAGCGAAGGTCTACATCAGGCGCTAGAAGCTAAAGAACGTATTGAGATCAAGGACGAGAACCAGACTCTTGCAACAATTACATTGCAGAACTACTTCCGTCTCTACGACAAGATCTCAGGTATGACCGGTACTGCAATGACTGAGGCATCTGAATTCCACCAGATTTATAAGCTCGGCGTGGTACCAATTCCAACAAACCGTGGGATGCAACGTATTGATCAGGCAGATCTTGTCTACAAGTCAGAGCTTGGAAAATTCCATGCTGTTGTTCGCGACATCGCAGAGCGTCATCGCAAGGGTCAACCTGTTCTTGTTGGCACGGTCTCTGTTGAGAAATCAGAAGAGCTTTCCGCCCTGCTGAAGAAAGCTGGAGTCCCACACGAGGTGCTCAATGCAAAGCATCACGAACGTGAAGCATCGATTGTTGCACGCGCAGGTGTGAAGGGCGCTGTGACGGTTGCTACTAATATGGCAGGTCGCGGAACCGACATTATGCTCGGTGGTAACCCAGAATTTATGGCCGACTTCGAACTTCAACGTCGTGGAATCTCTCCAGTTGAAAACGCGGCAGAGTATGAAGCAGCATGGCCTGCAGAGATTGAGAAGCAGAAGGCTGCAATTGCAAAGGATCACGAGGAGGTTATTAGCCTCGGTGGACTCTATGTTCTCGGCACTGAGCGCCATGAATCTCGTCGCATTGATAACCAGCTCCGTGGACGCTCAGGTCGTCAGGGCGATCCTGGAGAGTCTCGCTTCTACCTCTCACTTCAAGATGAATTAATGCGCCGCTTTAACTCAGCACTCGTTGAGCGCTTCTTAGCTGCCGCAGGACTTCCAGAAGATGAACCGATTGAATCAAAGATGGTCTCCAATGCGATTCGTTCAGCTCAGACTCAAGTTGAAGCGCAGAACTTTGAGATTCGTAAGAATGTTTTGAAGTATGACGATGTCATGAATCGCCAGCGCCTTGTTATCTATAGCGAGCGTCGTCTCGTTCTTGAAGGTAAGGATCTTGGCGATCAGGTGCAGGACTTTGTTGCAGAGACTCTCTCAGCCTATGTTCGCGCTGCAACTGCAGAGGGATATAGCGAAGATTGGAACTTGGCAGATCTCTGGACCGCGCTCAAGCTTGTCTATCCAATCTCATTTACCGCAGAGGATCTCCTTGCTGAAATCGGTGGATCAGGTGCACTGGATGCAGAGTTCCTCGAGTCACGCATCCTTGAAGATGCTCAGAAGGCATATGCAAAGCGTGAGAGCGAGAAGAGCAGTGAAGTCATGCGCGAGATGGAGCGGAGAGTTCTTCTCTCTGTTCTCGATCGACGCTGGCGTGAGCATCTCTACGAGATGGATTACCTCCAAGAGGGAATCGGTCTTCGCGCTATGGCGCAACGCGACCCACTCGTTGAATATCAGCGCGAAGGTTATGAACTCTTTGCCGCAATGATGGAAGCAATTAAAGAAGAGCTTGCCAGCTTGGTATTTAACGTTGAGATTACCATCGAAGGCGAAGGATCACAGATTCAGGCAAAGGGTCTTCAGGAGAAGCCAGCTCAGGTTGCTCCACTGAAGTACACCTCAGCTGATGAGAATGGCGTTGTTACCTTAGGAGATGTCTCTCGCAATAGTCCATGTCCTTGTGGTTCAGGTAAGAAATATAAGCGCTGTCACGGCGGAGCTTAACTTTTCATCCTTAAAGTAGGCGTAGCGATGTGCAGAGCCATCTGCCATCCACTCCTTCTGCCCGAATAACAAGGGCTCTAATCCGCTCACCAAACCTTGCCGTAATGACAGATTCGCATATTCCATCTAATGGAAACTCTTGGTGGATCTTTCTGATTCGACCTATCTCATCTGTTGTTCCTGCCATTGAGGTAAGGCGAAGGAAAATTACTCGGTGACAGCGGGTCGCTAGTTGTGCAGGAGTTCTGCGCCCAGCCAGAATCTCTAAGACATTGGTTGCAAAGCTCATCGTCCAGCGATGAATATCTGGCAACTCTGTTGCAGAAGTCGGGATGGGACGATCGTCTTCTTCAAAGACCTCACCAAAGGTTGATGGAGTTGTGTAGAGCATAGCTTCTTGGGGTTTGCGTTCCTCAAAAGCATCCGGATAGAGATTGAGCGTGGGATGGCTCCATAGATCGCGAGCAGTCGTGCTGGATATCAATCGAATAGGCGCAGGTTCTTTAGTTGTTCTCATGGCGGCATAGTTCTAAGGAGAAGCTGTTACCCGCATCGGACTTTTCCCTGGATCTCACTCATACCTTGGTATGACTGTGGAGAGAGTGAAATCTGGCGAAGAGTTTTAACTACCTTCTGCCCATGTCCAACTTACAGTCAAAGAAATCTCAACAGCGCCTCATGATCGCTGGTGCGCTCTTCTTCACCTCCATTCTCGCCTCTTTCCTGATTTCATATCTCTCTCAGAGTGGTAGCCAGTACTGGATACTTAAGGAAGCTCTACCTCGCGGAGTTCAAATCCAATCGAGCGATCTTCTCTTAACCAAAGCAACATTAGGTCTCGATGCACGTGGATATATCGGCGCTAGTGAGAATGTGGTCGGCTCGATTACCCGCAGAAACCTCGGCGGGGGAGAGTTCCTCCATCGAAACGATCTGAGTGAAGATTCTAGAGAGCTGACATCAGAGAGTCTCTCCATATCAATACGCGCTAGTGACATATCGGCATCAAGTGCGCCTGGTGATGTTGTTTCGCTATATCACGTTCATGATGCAAGAAATGGAGAGGTAGTGCCAGAACCTGAGCGAATTTTGTCAGGAGTATTTATTCGAGAGATCACTCAGAAGAGCGCAAACTTCGGAGGTGAGATTTCGTTGACTGTGACACTTGAGAGAGAAGATGTGGGTGCATTACTTCAAGCGACATCTACGGGAAGAATTGTCGTGGTCTCAAGCAATGGCTAATGACGAGAAGCACGTCATTACAGCGATTCGAGATATGAGCCAAGAAGGGTTTATCGCAGCATCGCTCAAGAGATCGGGATGGGAGGTGGTTTATAGGGCGACATCAATCGCTGCCCTGAAAGAGAAGTTATCCGACTTTCCACAAGCGCTCTTATTGGTATCCGATGATTTTGGCGATATTAGCGGGTTGCAATTAGCGCGCTCTATTCAACTTCGTGGGCGTTCACATCCATTATCTGCCTCATCAACCTTTGATCCGCAGAGCGACTTTGAACTTGCCGAATTCATTCGCGCACGAGAGGCTAATACTTCAAAGAGCCATATTTCAGCCACATCGGCGAAAGTGATTGGGATTTCTTCGTTGGGTGGTCGCACCGGTGCAACAACTATTGCAATTGCCCTAGCTGATCACTTATCTCGCTCTGGCCACTCACTCCTCTTAGTTGATGGCAATCGAATTCACCCGAGAATCGCTCAGCACTTCCAAATACATAACATTCGTGGGGCTATATCTCAGACTGCCTATGGTTTCTCACTCTGTGAATCTACAGATATTCAAGGTTTGAATCTTCTTGCCCAGGAGGCAAATAATTTCGACTTCATTGTGGTCGATCTTGGGACAACTTCCCTTGCAGTAAGTGGGGGAGCGAGAGTTGAAGATCTCCTCCACGCATGGATATTGAATTCTCGTGCTCAGAAGATAATTTCTCTCCCTGACGATGAACGGTCGAACGCTCAACTCCTTAGATACCTGGAAGAGCAGATGCGCCAACCAAATCCAGAGCAAACGACCATATTTTTGACTCCAACGAAGATCTTGGGGCGAAGAGAGAGAAAAAAACTCACGGAAGAGCGTGAGCAGTTATATGGATCTCCGGTAGTGGTGGTGAGTCGAGACATTCGTTCGGTTGAGAAGATGGAGGGGTCTCACACCACACTGAATGTAAGCGCACCTCAGAGCCCAATCACGGGTGATATTGCACGCTATCTGGATAGAGAGCGATATTCTTAAGGCATGCGCGTATACCTAGGAACGACAGCTGATGAGCTCCAAGAGTTTCTCAATGATGGCTCACTCAGTATCGCCGAGGTCTATGCACCGACTCCAATCTATAACGCAACCCATCCTGAGATGGATGAAGAGGAACTCGAGTACTCCCTCTCACTCTTGGCTGCAGAAGATGCGCTCGATTTAGAAGATGATCAGTCGGGAGCACCTCTCGTCATTGCACTTGAAGTTGCAGAGGAGCAGTTAGGCGCCTTTGATGAGATTAGCGCCGAGGTACTCACTCCTTTGATTTGGTCTACGGTGGAGGCGGTATTCCTTGTTGGCGAAGATGCCGATGACCTCACCTGGTTTGCGCCACAAGAGGCAGCACTCACCATCTCTGAATGGTTGAAGCGATAACACGATGGCCTCAATTGAAGAGTATGTAGAAGGGCGCACCCCCTCTTCTCCCGAGGAGATTCACACCCTTCGCGAATTGGTAGCGGATTGGCAACTCCTCTCTGATCTCTCCTTTGCAGATCTCATTCTCTGGATTCCAATTCGAAAAGATGAATCAAGTTGGCCAACTGGATATATCGCAGTGGCACATATCCGCCCAACAACTGCAGCGACAGTATTCGCCAACGATGTGATTGGTGATGAAATTAGTTGGGGTGACCGCTTCTATATCGATCAGGCGCTCTCCCATGGAGAGATTGTTCGCAATACCGAACCTCAGATGCTCGGGGAGGTAATGGTCAAAGAAGAGACCATTCCGGTCATCATGGGTGAAAAGGTAATTGCTGTCATCTCTCGCCACCGAAATTCAGATTTGATGCGCCAACCTTCACGCCTTGAACTCAATTACCGTGAGATTGCGCATGAGCTCTATCGCATGGTTGCCGAAGGTAATTTTCCTTATCGAAATGCTGGTTCGCTCTTCGATCCAACACCACGCGTGGGAGATGGATTAGTTCGAATCGATGTCAATGGTGCGGTGAGTTATGCCAGCCCAAATGCACGCTCTGCATTTAGCCGTATGGGTTGGACCAATGAGCTCGAGGGATATTTACTTGGTGAGATTGCAGAGAAAGTTTCGAGGGAGAAGAGCGATGCTCGCGAAGAGGCGCTCATCACTAGCTTGAGTGGCCGATCTCTGCGCCGAGTCGAGGTTGAGAATGTTGGCGGTGTTATCGACCTCATTGTCTTGCCTATCATCGCTGGCCAAGACCGTATTGGGGCAATCGTTCTTCTTAATAACGTTACAGAGTTGCGTCGCAGAGAGCGTGAATTGGTAACGAAAGATGCAACTATCCGTGAGATCCACCATCGAGTGAAGAATAATTTACAGACCGTTTCTGCACTTCTTCGCCTGCAAGCTCGACGCATTGAAGATCCAGGTGCAAGCCAGGCGCTCAATGAGGCTGTCCGTAGAATCGCCTCGATTGCGCTGGTTCATGAAACACTCTCGAGTAGCGCCGACTCCTCAGTCGCCTTCGATGATGTGCTCGATCGTTTAGTTAATCACGCGCTAGAACTCACACCACGAATGAATGAATTAAATATCTCTCGCGGTGGTTCTTTAGGTGAACTTGAATCGCGATTGGCGACTCCGCTCGCGCTTGTAATTACCGAACTCATCTACAACGCGTTAGAACATGGACTTGAGAGCGAAGGAAGCAAGCTTGATATCACGATTGACCGGAGAGAAAAGTCGGTAGTCGTGACCATTTCAGATGATGGGGTAGGGCTGCCAGAAGGTTTCACGCTTGCTGAGTCATCAAATCTAGGACTTCAGATTGTTCGCACTCTCACTGAGAATGAGTTACGTGGAAGTTTGGTACTGGAGTCAGATGAAGAAGAGACCAGAGCAATTCTGGAATTCCCCATAAGCTAGATTTAGCTTGAGAGTCCGTTATCCATCAGGCGGGCACGGTTACGAGCAGCGCGACGCTTGAGAGCGCGACGTTCATCCTCAGAGAGACCGCCCCATACACCTGCATCTTGGCCAGATTCGAGCGCCCAGGCCAGACAGGCATCCTTAACGATGCAGCGATTACAAACCTTCTTCGCCTCTTCGATCTGGGTAATGGCAGGGCCGGTATTTCCAACTGGGAAGAAGAGTTCAGGATCTTCGTCACGGCAGGCAGATTGATGTCTCCAATCCATGGGGAAGCTCCTTTACCTAATCGATCTGAAATGCTCGCGATGCGCGAGAAGCGTAATTCTCCCTGTTCGTGCGCTCATGCACAAGGATGTAGAGGAAAAAAGATTGGAATATGAGGTGATTTATCTCGCCCCACCTCAATTACCTTATTTGAGGTGGCTCTTTGATGGAGTGCCCCCGACAGGATTCGAACCTGTGCTCCTGCCTCCGGAGGGCAGTGCTCTATCCCCTGAGCTACGGGGGCTCATTCGCTAAGTCCCCAATCTACAACAGAATTCTCGCTAGTTGTATCTCACTTCTTTCATCTGACTCCTTCTATCTGGCAAGTTCGCGATAGATTAATCGCTATGACTGCTGATACAACTGCTACCGCCTACTTTGCAACTGGATGTTTCTGGGGCGCTGAGCGGAGATTTTGGAATTTGCCAGGCGTTATCTCCACGAGAGTTGGCTATATGGGTGGTGTGACTGCTCATCCAACTTATGAAGCGGTCTGTACCGGAAAGACTCTGCATGCCGAGATGGTTGAAGTCAATTTTGATCCATCGCTAATTTCCTATCAGAGGCTCTGTGAAGAGTTCTGGGTAATGCATGATCCGACCTCTCTCAATCAACAAGGTGGAGATATTGGAACTCAGTACCGGAGCTCAATTTATTTCACAAGCCAAGAGCATGGTGCAATCGCTGTATCCTCAAGGAGTGTTTATCAATCAGCTCTTACAGCTGAGGGAATCGGTGAGATTGTTACGGAAATTCTCAGCGCAGATGGGGTGACCTTCTATCCGGCAGAGGAGTATCACCAGCGATATTTAGAGAAGAACCCAAATGGCTATGACTGCCACTCAAGCACGGGCGTTGCATATCCCGCTTCTAAGAATTAATTGAGGGCTCTCCAGCAGTACCAGGCGACAACGCTTCTATAAGGGCGAAATTTCTCACCTTTGAGTTCAAGAGCCTTCGGCGTGATCTCTTCTGGGAGAGAGTAAATCTTCTCCCAGCCTCGCCTCACACCAAGATCTCCAGTGGGCCAAATATCTAATCGCCCAAGTTGAAACATCATAAACATATCGACCGTCCATGGTCCGATACCCCACAAGTTGGTGAGCTGGGTAAAGATCTCTTCATCGCTATCGATTTCATGCAAGGTATTAAATGAAATTTCCTTATTAATCGCAGCGCTTGCTAGACCTTGAATTGCCTTTATCTTCGCGCCAGAGACGCCTGCCTCCCGCATCTGTGCTTCGGTGAGAGAGGCTATTCGAGTGGGAATTACTCTGCCGCCGGCAGATTTCTTTACGCGAAGGAAGATTGTCTCTGCCGCTTTCACTGCAAGTTGTTGAGAAATGACCGATTCCACGAGCGATTCAAAGTGTGGGACAGGATTTGGATTTCGCCCAATTGTGCAGAGCGGATGAGAGGCGATGACCTTCGCCATCTTCTTATCCTTTGCGCTGATCTCAGCGACTATCTTCTTCATAACTTTCTCAGTTATAGGAGCTACTTGAGTCTTTGGCACAAGGGCAATCATGGAGTTTCAATCGCTCTAGTGCAATACTTCATCGCATGAGCGATTTCCATCTCGTACCGCTATCTGAGCTCCGCACACACAAATCTGATAAGTGGCGTGCATTCCCCACCGATGTGCTGCCATTGCCGGTAGCGGAGATGGATTTTCCGGTTGCAGAGCCAATTCGTAAGGTTCTCATTGAGATGGTTGAGAAATCCGACCTTGGTTATCTTGGATCGATTCCAGAGATGGGGGAGTCTTTCGCAGCTTTTGCGGAACGTCGCTTTGGCTGGCGCCCTGATCCAAAGCAAGTTCGTATTGCAGCCGATGTCGGCGTCGGCATTGTTGAAACCTTACGAGTGATCACTCAACCTGGGGATAAGATTTTGATCAACTCGCCGGTCTATCCAAACTTTTGGACTTGGTCTCACGAGACACATTTAGAGATTGTCGATGTTCAACTTCATCAATCCAAAGAGGAAGTAAATGGTTCTACTTGGCAACTTGATTGGGCAGGAATTGAGAACGCCTATGCCTCCGGCATTAAGGTCCATCTCATCTGCAACCCACACAACCCGCTAGGTCGCGTATATACACGGGATGAACTAGAGAAGTTGGTGGCGCTAGCAAAGGCACACAGCGTCATCATTATTAGCGATGAGATCCATGCTCCGCTGACCTTTGCAGAGCAGAAGTTCACGCCCCTATTATCGTTAGGGCAGGATGCTCGCTCTCTCGGAATTACCGTAACTGCTGCAAGTAAAGGTTGGAATATCGCTGGCCTGAAGTGCGCAATTATTGTTACCGAAGATGAAGATATGCATGAACGCCTCAATGCGATCGCTCCCGCTACCCACTACAGAGCATCCCTTCTCGGAGCCTTTGCCACTGTGGCGGCATTTGATGATGGAGAGCCTTGGCTCGATGCATTGATGGCGCAGCTTGATTCCAATAGAAAGCTCGTTATCGACCTAGTTGCAAAGAAGCTGCCGCTAGCAAAGACTCACATGCCTCATTGCTCATATCTTGCTTGGATTGATTTTGGTGAGTATGGATTGGCAGTAGATCCCTTCACACACTTGCTCGAGGAGGCGAAGGTTGCCTTTGTGCCGGGGGTTCGCTTTGGAGAGAATTCCTCCCACTTTATCCGCCTCAACTTTGCAACCTCGCCTGAGATTATTCACGAGGCAATTAATCGGATAGCGCGCGTACTCCACTAAGCAGATACCCTTAGCAAATGGAATCGAAGCACCCAGAGACAACAGCTATTTCTTCAGGGCGACCCCTGCCTTCACCTGGCTCTGCCTTAAATACCTCAATCTCTCTCAACTCCACCTACACCGCTGGCGGTGAAATTGGGTATGGCCGCTTCGGAAATGAGACGTGGAGCGCACTTGAAGCAACAATCACCGAGCTAGAGCATGGAACATCGACTCTCGCATTCTCATCGGGCATGACAGCAATCTCTGCTGTCTTCTCACTTCTGCCCCATGGAGCCCCGGTCGTTGCATCAGATCAGGGCTATAGCGGAACTATGGCAATCCTCAAGAAGTATCACGAGCAAGGTCGACTTGAGGTTCGATTCGTTGATATTGCAAATACGAAAGATGTCTTTGAAGCGCTTATCGGAGCGGCATTTCTCTGGATTGAATCGCCAACTAATCCAGGTTTAGAGATCGCCGAAATGTCATTAATTATTGGTGAGGCCAAGAAGCGGAACATGGGTGTTGCAGTCGATAACACCTTTGCCACCGCACTCAATCAACTTCCTATCGAGCTCGGCGCAGATATCTCAATGAACTCAGTCACCAAATATCTAGCTGGACATAGCGATGTCATCCTTGGATCACTGACCGTCAAAGATCCAGCGCTTCACAATCGCCTCGCCGAAGCGCGGACCCTCTTGGGTGGCGTTCCTGGCCCATTTGAGGCCTGGCTTGCTCTTCGTGGAATTCGCACCTTCCCGCTCCGTTTTAGAGCAGCACAGGCAAGTGCGAGCATCCTTGCGGCGAAACTGAGAGAACATGGAAAAGTTTCACACCTTCGCTACCCAGGCTTCGGTGCGATTATCTCCTTTGAGGTCGCCGGCGATAGCGCCGCTGCCGATCGAGTCTGTGAGGCTTCAACTCTGATTACCAATGCCACAAGTCTTGGGGGAGTTGAGAGCACATGGGAGCGCCGTCGCCGATGGCCATCGGAGAGCGAGAGCGTTCCTGAGAACCTGATTCGCCTCTCAGTTGGCTGCGAACATGTTGATGACATTTGGAGCGACATCGAATCGGCACTCTCGGTTCTTTAACGTGAAAACTCCCGCCAAAGGGAGTATTTTTAAGCCATGAAAGCTCTACGCCGAATACTCGCTGCAATCACAATGATTGTGCTTGCCTTTAAGGCGGTTGCGACATTCCTCAGTTGGATTGAGAAGCAAGAGGATTCAGAGACTGATGCTTGGATTGATGAAGATGAATTTGAGGATGCATAACCTCTTTCATTTGTAACGCAGCAGTGACATTCTTAAGGTGTGAAAATCAATATTCATACCCGACATGCAGCACTTGCAAGTGACTTTAATGAAATCGTGGAAGAGAAACTCCAATCGATGGAGCGATTTAGCATACAAATAGATCGCATCGAAGTTGAAGTAACTCATGAGCAGAACCCTCGTCAGGGTAAGCATTCACATCACGTGGTTATCGCATCACATGGATCAGGTCCCGCGCTTCGCGCTGAAGCATCTGAGTTCAATGATCTTGCAGCTTTTGATGTGGCAATTAAAAGTATTGAGCTGCAGATTAGAAAGATTCACGAGAAGAGCAAGGATTACAAGCGAGAAACTATTCGCACGATGCCAGTGGCGGAATAATTAACGAGGCTTCTTTTTATTTGAAACCTTAAGTGGTTTTGCCGGCTCGATTGGCGGAGTTGGCTCATCACCCAGCGCATTAATAGATGCATTGCGAGCGACAATCGCTGCATTCACTGCATTCTTGCGTTGATTTGCAGCGAGATTCTTCTGGTCTAAAGATTTTGCAGACATCATCGCCATTTTAAAATCTCTCGCTGCTTTATCGCAGCTCTCCTTAAAAACATTATTGATAATTCGAATTTGCTGACTGCGAATCTTGATTTCCTCTAGATAGGCCTCGCGATCGATTTTGTACTGTTCATATTGGTTACGAGCAACCGTTGGAGAAGGCGATGGCGTAGGTTCTGCAAAGGAGGCAGCTGGTGCGAGAAACGAGGTCGCCACTAGGGCTGCAATAGCAGCGGAGCGGGTTCTCTCTCTCATGGCAATATTGTGACCGAGCATCATGTGAAGATTCTGTGAAATGCCATTAATGCGTGAGTGTGTCGCATGAGGGGTTGGGCAAATGGTGGCGATTGCCGCCCCTGCGTGGGAGAGTTGAGCCATGGCACAACTGATCATGATTATCGATGATGAGGCCGGAGTCCGTGAACTTCTCGCCGACGCTCTGAAATTGGCTGGCTTTGACACGGTCACGGCCGCAGATGCAATGGTCGCCCAGACCTTGCTGCGCACAACCAAGCCAGATCTTCTTATCGTCGATATCAATATGCCGCTGATGGATGGCTTTGAGTTTGTTGAACGCATCCGAGGCAATGGAGATAACACTCCAGCGCTCATGTTGAGTGCTCGCGGCGACCGAGCTGATGTAACGAGAGGGCTCACTATCGGCGCAGATGATTATGTGACAAAACCTTTTGGATTAGAAGAACTGGTATTGCGCGTGCGCGCAATCTTGCGTCGTTCACAATTTACTGAGGCTCTTCCCACCGTGCTCGCAGTAGGTCCAATCACTTTGGATGAAGAGTCACACAAGGTGACCTTCAATGGTGAAGTGGTCGATCTCTCTCCTACAGAATTTAGATTGCTCCACGTTTTACTTGAGTCAAAGGGTCGTGTGCTCAGTAAAACTTTCCTCTTGGAAGAGGTGTGGGGAATTAATTTTGAGACAGAGACCACTGTTGTGGATACCTATATCTCTTATCTTCGAAAGAAGCTTCACCGAGATGACTTTGAAGGCATCCGAACTGTTCGTGGAGTTGGATTCCAACTTCAAGTAGAGAAGAAGTGAAACTTTCATCTACCGCTAAGTTGCGAATCGTAACTTTGGCAATGGCAACAATCTTTACAGCATCTATCGGAACCTTTGTCACCTACCAGAGCTATCAGAATTCACTCTCGACCCTGGATTATGCAATCAACTCAACGGTCGATGATGCTGCCCAAGCTCCCAGCCAAGAGTTGAGTGCGGCTCTCTTTCACATCGATGAATTCGCTCTCGATCTATCTCTCTTCTTACTCTCGCGAGATGGTGCAATAACAACCATTAATGAATCAACAGTTGAGCTCTCTACTGATATCACTCTTGTGGAGGCAGAGAAAGCAACAAGGAAAGTTCAGGAAGATAAAGCAGTTCAGGATTATCGATTTAGATCCTATGTAATCTCAGGTGGCGATTACCTCATCGTTGCAGGATCATCCGAGTCAGCCAATTCAAGATTGCGAAATGGCCTCCTCTCGGTTCTGCTCATCACCTTTACAACATCTCTCCTTGCCTTCTTGCTCCTGACTCTCTACATACGTCGTCTCAAAAGACGCGATGATAAGGATGCGCTATCTAGGATGCAGGCTTTCTTGGGAGATGCCTCCCATGAGCTTCGCACCCCGTTAACGGTTATCAAGGGTTATGTTGAGATGCTCAGCAAGGGAATGATGACCGAGGAAGCAGATAAGTCTCGCGCCTATCTTCGGGTCAATACCGAGATTGGCCGAATGGAGTCGTTGATTCACGACCTCCTCCTTTTAGCTGAACTGGGTGAGAGCGCGCAGCGTGAGAATGAACCCCTTGATTTATCCGAATTGTTAAGAGCTCATGGACAAGATTTCGCCACCCTTCACCCTGATCGAAAGGTTGAGTTAGAGATCGCCAGCCAGATCTCAATAATCGGAGTGAGGGATTACTACTCGAGATTTATTCAAAATGCGCTCAATAACATCTCTCGCCATACCGAAAATGGTCTGCCTGTAAAGATTTCTCTTACTCGCGTGGGTAAATCAGCGCGGTTAACGATTGAAGATGGTGGAGCAGGGCTTCCGGATGCTGCATATCGCGAGAATATTCAATCGCTGCACCGTTTTGATAAATCGCGATCTCGCGAAAGTGGTGGCTCTGGATTGGGTATGAGCATTATGGCCGGTGTAATTGCAAAGAGTGGCGGACATTTAACGTTGCGCAAGAGCGCGCTAGGTGGTCTAGCTGTGGTTGCTGATATTCCTACTTATCGCGAGTAGAGATAAGGCTGGCAACAGTTGCAACACCAAGGCAGCCAACTATGACCGAAAGTGATTGCGTGATTGTAATCTCAGGAATATGAACTCCGGCAATTTCATGGATATCTACGCCATGGAATGCGTGGAAGATGAGCTTGACCCCGATAAAACCAAGAACAACTGAGAGGCCTTTACCGATATAGACAAGGCGCTGCATAAGTCCGCCAATTAAGAAATATAGCTGACGTAATCCCATCAGAGCGAAGATATTTGCAGTGATAACGATGTAAACATTTTGAGTAAGGCCAAAGATCGCTGGAATTGAATCAAGTGCGAAGACCAGGTCCGTCATGCCAAGAGTGATGAGAGCAATCGTGAAAGGCTTAATTCCCTTAGAGGTGAGATAAGTGACAAGCTTCATCTCTTTCTCTTCCTCTTCCTCAGAGTTGCTCTCGATGAAGAGCTGAACCGCTGTGTAGATGAGGAAGGCCCCAAAGAGGAAGAAGACTTGCTGAAATTCTTCAATGACCTTGGCGCCCACAGAGATAGCGATCACGCGGAGAACAAGGGCGATGAGAATTCCGATTAGGAGAGCGAGCTGTTGCTTCTCCCGTGAAATTTTCAATTTAGTCAAAATAATGACGAAAACAAAGAGGTTGTCGAAGGAGAGTGAATACTCAGTAAGCCATCCAGCGAAGAACTCTTGTTGGCTCTGTGGATCTAGCCAGTAGCCCATAAATACGCCAAAACCGATAGCAAGGGATACATAGAAGATGGACCAGAGAGTCACCTCACGCATGGAGGTCTCTTTTTGGCGATTTGCAATGGCCCAGATGAAATCAATCACCACTACAACCAATAAAGCAATGATAGTGATAATCCAGTTGGTGGTTGAAATCATTGTTCAAGACTAACATTAAAGCCGTGAGCGAGAGAGAACTAGATAACGCCTTGCAGGAGTTGCAGCAGGCAATGACTCAAAGTGAAAGCTTTGTCCGTGCAGTGCTCTCTGGGAGACGTCGTAATATGCAACCAGAGCAGGAACGGATCGATTTAAGGCCGGTTCAATTGAAAAATGGCCTAGCAATCCAAGTGAGTTATAGCGATGGGCGCCAAGTAACGTCAAAGAACTTTGCCCCAAGTGAACTTCCCTTTATGGAGATGGCGCAATCAGGTTTTGCAAATATCACTGTTGAATTAGAGGGAGAGACTCTCTCGCTAAGAATTTCGAAAAAAGGAGCACCACTCTTCTCGCGGAGTAAGAATGGGGCAAAGCAAAATTTATCTCATGACCGTAGCAAGCAGAGATTGCTCGATGCGAACGATCCTTTTCTACGAGAAGTTGGAATCGCTGATGCAAAGGGTGCCATCAAGCCCTCGAAGATGGATAAGTACAAGCAGGTAGAAGAATTTCTCCGCCTTCTTATTCCCACCCTTAACGATGCAATCTCAGCAGGACATATTCATGCGCCAAAAGAGGAGAAGCCACTTCGCGTGGTTGATCTAGGGTGTGGCCACGCCTATCTCACATTTGCTGCCCATCAATATTTGAAGAGCGTTGGGATTCCGGTTCAGGTAACGGGAATTGATGTCCGAGCTGCATCTCGTGATCGCAATAATGCAATTGCAAAGTCTCTTGGAATTTCTTCCACAATTACCTTCTTGGCTGAAGAAATCTCAGCGACCTCAGTAAATGAGGCAGATGTGGCAATCGCGCTTCATGCCTGCGACACGGCAACTGATGATTCAATCGCATGGGCGCTTAACCGAAACGTGCCGCTCACCCTCTTTGCACCATGTTGCCACCACGATATCCAAGCCCAGATGGATGTTTCTCCAGAGCCATGGTCGCTGATCACTCGCCATGGCATCATGCGTGAGCGACTCGGAGATCTGATAACCGACTCGCTTCGAATTCAGTTAATGAAATTGCATGGCTATCGGGTCGATGCGATTGAATTTATCGGAGGCGAACACACCCCTCGAAATCTCATGATTCGAGCGGTGAAGACTGGCGCTGAGGCAGAAAGAGGCGAAGTTGAGCGCTATCAAGCGATGATTTCCATGTGGGGAGTGACGCCAGTTCTTGCCGCTAAATTGAACCGTTAGACTTCTCTCATGTCTAAGGTTCTCGCATCACTTCCCGTTGGTGAAAAGGTCGGCATCGCATTCTCTGGCGGTTTAGATACCTCAGTTGCAGTTGCTTGGATGCGCGAAAAGGGAGCAGTCCCTTGCACCTACACAGCAGACCTTGGCCAATACGATGAGAGTAATATCGAGACAGTTCCAGATCGCGCAAAGGAATATGGCGCAGAGATTGCACGCCTTATTGATTGCAAGACCCCACTCGTTGAAGAAGGTTTAGCGGCGATTGCATGCGGAGCATTCCATATCCGCTCAGGTGGAAAGCAGTATTTCAATACCACTCCACTCGGCCGCGCTGTGACAGGAACTCTTTTGGTCCGAGCAATGCTCAGCGATCAGGTTGAAATTTGGGGCGATGGTTCAACTTATAAGGGCAATGACATCGAGCGCTTCTATCGCTACGGACTTCTCGCCAATCCAAACCTACGTATTTATAAGCCATGGCTTGATGAGGATTTTGTTCGTGAGCTCGGCGGACGTAAAGAGATGTCTGAATGGCTTGTCGCTCACAACTTTCCATATCGCGACAGCGTCGAGAAGGCATACTCAACAGATGCCAACATTCTTGGTGCAACTCATGAGGCGAAGAATCTCGAGCAGCTCGATGCCTCGATCGAGATTGTCTCTCCAATTATGGGAGTTAAGTTCTGGGATTCTTCAGTAAACATTCCTTCTGAAGATGTAAAGATTCAATTTGTCCAAGGTCGCCCAGTTGCGATTAATGGTAGAGATTTCTCTGACGTTGTTGCACTTATGCAAGAGGCAAATGCAATCGGTGGACGCCACGGACTTGGTATGGCCGATCAGATTGAGAATCGTATTATCGAGGCGAAATCTCGCGGCATCTATGAAGCGCCAGGAATGGCTCTTCTCTTTATTGCCTATGAGCGCCTTATTAGTGCAATTCATAATGAAGACACCATCGCTAACTACCATGCAGAAGGTCGTCGACTAGGTCGCCTTCTCTATGAAGGCCGCTGGTTAGATCCACAGAGCCTGATGCTCCGCGAATCTCTGACGCGGTGGGTTGCATCCGCTGTCACAGGTGAAGTCACGCTTCGCCTGCGTCGCGGCGATGATTATTCAGTTATCAATACATCCGGACCTGCGCTGAGCTATCACCCAGATAAGTTATCGATGGAGCGCACTGAAGATGCAGCCTTTGGCCCAACAGATCGCATCGGTCAATTGACTATGCGCAACCTCGATATTGCAGATACTCGTGCAAAGCTTGAAATGTACCGCGACCAAGGACAACTTGGCGGGGGAGAGTTCAAATTGATTCGCCAACTAGAGGATTAATCTCCCATGTCTCTGCGTTTACAGCAGAAGGCGGTTCTCTTCTCTGGTCTAGCCTTTATCGCAATAGCGGTCTTGCATGTTCCAGATCAGATTTTCCCCCACGGTTTCGATAAGAATGCACCGGTTCAATTTCTATCACTTCTCTTTATCGCCTCGCTCTATCTGATTTACATTGCGATTAAATCCGAGCGCTTTAGATTTCACCGCGTAGCAATATATGGCGCCATCGCACTTGTTCTGACTCAGTTGGCATCAGCGCTCTCCAGTGGCAATCTCCTTGGCTCTTTGTTCGGAGATTCTGGTCGATTTGTTGGATCCTTGAGCGTCTTCGCTCTTCTGATCGTCTCTATCTTCCATGGCCAGTTTCATTTCCAACCGTTTCTACTCCTGGTTCGCTTCTACATCATCGCAGTTGAAGCTGTCGCTCTTGCAGGAATTGCTCAACACTACGATTTCCTAGAATTTCCGGGTGCAGAAGGTGTTTCAGCAACACTAGGTAATACCGATTTCTTCGCCGCGATGCTTGGGACAACGCTCCCGCTTATCTTCTTCTTGGCCCTTAATTCATCGCTTCGCGGTCGAATCCTCCTTAGTCTGGCAGCTACGCTCAATGTCTTTGCGCTCTATCTAGCAGGGCCTTTGCAGGGTTACCTCGATATCGCATTCCTTATCGTGGGAATTGCCATTTATTTATTACGAAAATACATACCTCGCCGAGAGTGGACTCTCAATGCGCGGACCTTCCTCGGAACATTTGCAGTAATAATCTGGGCCGAGTTCATCTTCTTGATGCCATTCCTGGGAGATTTCGTTCCGGTTCTTGGCAATGATGTGCAGGTAAAGATCAGATCAAACTTTTGGCTTGCAGGCACTCGTCAATTCTTCGACCATATTCTCTTTGGAGTCGGTCCTGATCAGTATGGTAATAATTATGAGCAGTATCGAACTGTCGAAGATATTGTTAAGTACACAAATATTCTCAGCAACGATGCTCATTCAGCATCGGTACAAACCTTAGCAACGGTGGGAATACTTGGAACTATTGCATTCCTATTTCTGATTGCACTTGTCATTCGTACATTCCTGATTATGTGGGATGCAAGGACTATTGATCGCAAGTCACTCTTTGCGCTGGGTCTCTTTGTATTCATCTATCTGACCAACTCGTTTGTCAGTCCGATTACCCTGACTCATAAATTCATCTTCTGGGCTATCTGCGGATTCATTGTGGGCCAGGTGTATAGATTGCCTTCACGCAGAAGTGAGCGGAAGAGCTCCCACAGAGCTCTTCCAATCTTTGCTGCAACGCTATTACTTTCTATGACAGCACTCTTTGCTCAGGCACAACTTAATTACCTCACACATATTGAGAGATACGCAGCCGATAATTCGCTAGTTCAGGATTACAAAGCATCACCACTCCTTCCATGCTTTATGTATTTTGATGCTGAACTATTGATGGCAAATAACGTTGGCGCTGAAAGTGCTGCTGAGTTGGCGCGAGAAGAGTTAGCAAATAACCCTCGCTGCGTTGCAGCTCAGATTTATCTCGCTAAAACCGCTGTCAATGCTGGTGAACTCGAAGGCCTAAAAGAGCTTGTCTATCGCCTCTTTGAGATTGCACCGGCTCGAAGTGAGACCATCTCACTTGGCATGTATTACGCCAATCGGGCAGGCGATGCCACGTTGCGCTTGGCGCTGGAGAAGGAGATGAAGGCGCTCGGCCTCGTCTATATTCCGGGACAATTGGGCTAGATCCCAGTTGGGGTTAGACCACATAGCTATCGAGAAGGTATATTTCGAATATGTCTATAGATGAGCTCATCGATCGGTTGCGATACCGATTCAATGACTATTGGCACTCTGATAAGCGTTCCATCAAGTTCATCTCTCGCACACTCGCACTCACTCTCTTTGCTGCCTTAATCTCAACGATCGCTCCAACTTTGGCAGATGAACTCTCGAATGATCCGAGCATGCTCGAGCCGGTCTCGCAGAGCGCAACACCCTCGCCATCGCCGGCCGCAGCGGAGACTGCGACACCATCTGCCTCACCAGCGCCCACCTCTACCCCAGAGCCAGTTGTCTCACGCCCTGCGATAGCGACTCCGAGTGAGAGCCCCTTTGTGGAAAGTAGCGAATCGACGACAGCGGAGCTTCCAGGAGTTCCACTAGAGACTCAGACCGCCTACATTGTGAAGGCGCCATCGACCATTGCAGTCGATCCACGAGCGCTCAATCGATTTATGCCGCATATCTACCTCTCAAATCCCAACCCTGAGATTGAATACACAATGGTCTGCATTAGCGGCGCCGGCCTGAGCTTTGATGTGAAGCAGAAGGGCGCTGCCCATAATCAGGTAGAAGGCGAGGAGTTGATTGCAGGGGACCGTTCGGGGCAGGTAATCGTCTCGGCTGAGACCGCCCGAGCAGTCGAACTGGTCAACTCATATCAGGGGCTCTTTATCAGCTCAACCGGTGGCGGCATCTCTGGCCGTTCTCTCACCTTCCGATTTGTGGCGGTAAGTAGGCCGGTAGCCGACCCTTCCTACTGCAGTGCAGCCCGGTCAGGGGCGGTTACCACCATTCGCCCCCTTGGACTCGATCAATCAACGGTCAAGGGTGGCGGACGCCTTAAGTAAGGCTCCTACCTTCTTTTTACGCTGGGGCCAAGCGCTCCAACACACGTAACGCAACTTTACTTCCATCAAACCCTCAGTCTAGGATGAACCCCAGTCTCTCCCCGCGGATTCATCCGTAGGGTGGGTTCTGGAGTCATATCTAGGGGAGAGGAGCGCTCGCATGACTTTACATTCACCGCTGAGCGGTCCCGTCAACTCTGGCTTTGGTGGCGGAAAGAAATATAAATCGAAGATTATCTTCGGCGTAGCCGTCATGGGATTTATTCCATTCATCATGTCCACATTTGCCGCAAGTGTGACAGTTGGAAATGGTGCCCTCGAATTTGGTCAAGGCTCACAACAAGCGATTGCTTGCGATGATCGAATTTTTATTGCACTCGGTGAAGAGTGGCATGGCGCTCCTACTCAGAGCGATCCATCTGCCGGTTACTTCCGAGTTCGCGCAGTGACTGTCTCTAATCTCGATCTTCAAAATTGCGCGGGAAAGAAACTCCGCGTTCGTTTGATTGATGGTTCTGCTCAGGAGATCACGATTGGATCAATTCCTGATGCCAAGGTTATGCAGGTTTCACTTCCTTCAATTGCACCAACAAGCAATGTGAGTGATTCAACCGCGCTCTTGCTTACATATTTAACAGGTACAGGTAACACAATCTCGGGCACATTGCTCGCGAGTGCAGTTGTATCTGTCAGCGGAACATCTATCTACGATGGAAGCGTTCTCACTGCAAATAATGCAGATGTCACCTTCTTCATCGATCCTGCAAAGACAACGGTAAATATCGATGGCCAGCAGGTATTCCGCACTACAGTCGAAACAATCGACAATCCATCAGCGCAGGCAGCACCTGCTCCAACCGCTTCACCATCGCCAACTGCGACACCGTAGTTAAAGAATTCCCGTTGAGAAATTAACGGGTATGCCCAAGCCTCGCCCCACTTGCGAAGCAGAGGCGCAGTACAAGATGTGGAATCGTTAATTAGAATGGGGAATATAGGAATGGAAATCCTAAAGTTCGAGAACGCTCCGGCGCCTCGTAAATCAGCACCAAAGAAGAGCAATCTCAAGTCACTTGCAGGCCTTGCAACAGTTGCAGCGGTAGCAGTACTTGGCTCAACACTCGCAGCTAACATCTCACTCGGATCAGGTTCAGCAATTGAATTCGGTCAGGGAGTTCAGACAACCTCTGCTTGCGATGACTCAATCACATTGTCACCAAAGGTGACCTTCGTTAACAGCTCTTCAAATCCACAGTTCTTCTTGTCAACTGTGTCATTCACAGGCGTTAACTCAACTACAGCTGGCTGCCAGGGTAAGACACTTACTCTCAATGCATACGGTGATTCATCTGCTACACCACTCCAGTTAGCGACAGTGGGCTCATCAGCTCTCTCAGCCGCAACAATCGGAATCACAGCTACAACACCTACTTCTGCAGCTGGAACAACAATTGCAGGCGTTACAGGTAATGCTTCAACCACACATGCTTTTGATCTTGGATTTACGATTCCATCATCAACATCAGGCGCGGTTTACAAGCTCACTCTCCAGAGCTCAAACTAAGGAATTAATCCAACCCATTTAACGATTCTCTGATGCGGCGATAGAGGCCACCAACAGGTGCGCTTCTATCGCCGTATTAAGGGAGTAGTTAAGTAAAAGGATTGAATTCTAAATCAGTTATCAAGTTAGATTTTAGAGAGAAGTAAATGAATATCCTTAAGCGTTACGAGAGCGATGACTTTGATGAGTCATATGCTTTTGACGACGCTGAATACGGGGATATTGAAGCAAGTGGAAGTTCAAAGCCCTTCCTCGTGAAGGCAATTGCAATGATCTTGGCTGTGACCGGTATTGCCTACGGTGCCAACATTGCGCTTTCGCCATCTGGCTCAGTCACTGAGTTTGGACAAGGATTTGTAACTACAGCAGCCTGTGACACAAATGGTGGAATTACCATCATTCCTTACGCAGGTTTTATCAATGACACCGGCACCGGTAAGTTCAGCCTCGACTCGATTATTCTCGAGAATGTCGATGCGGCTTGTGTGGGTGAAGATTTCACAATTCAGGTTTACGGTGAGACCGGAACCGCTCTCACAGTCAGTGAGTCCGCAACAGCGGCTAACGGCGCCTCCTATGTTCAATTTGATCTAGGCCGCTTCTACTTCCAGGATTCTTCGACAGTCCTTGCTATCGATAGGTCCTATATCGACTACGACGTTCTCACCGATACAAGTGCAGGTTCAACTGAATTTACCAGCAACCAATCTTCAATTCAGATTACATTCGACCCAGATCGCACGCTCTCATTTGCAGATGCGACAGTAATTCGCAGAATTACGATTCAAACCGTCAAGCACTGACCATGGCCTCAGAGGTAATGCGCCGCCCTCTCTTTGAAGCAACATCAACTGAAGAGATGTGGGTTGAAGGTCAATCACAATATGCTGATTCAAAGATTTTGCTGACAATTTCTAATGCCAATGGTGAAAAGACAGTTTTAATTACGCCACATGAAATAACTCCAACTAAATCAAAGTTATTCGTCCAAGCACCGCCAGAGCGAATTGCAACCCCTGCGCAGGCGCGAAATAACAAAATTGGCCAGGTTGTTAAGTTTCTTGGATATGCCCTCAGCGCCATCTTGATTTCATTCTCAGTTCTTTCGGCATCAGGATTTGTTAAGGCGCGAATTGTTCTAACCGGTTCGATGGAACCGGTAATTCATGCAGGAGATATTGTTCTTTTGGCACCCACACCTCGCACGCAACCTGAGTTAGGTGATATCGCTGCCTATACAGCTCGTCGCTTCAGTGGAGAGTCTGTAGGGATCTTTACCCACCGCATTATTGGCGGCGATCCAGTCAATGGTTGGTTGATGAAGGGTGATAACAACCCAACTCCCGATGTGCAGAAGCCTAAAGCTGAAGATATCAGCGGGGTTGTCTTCTTTGTCATTCCTTGGATCGGCAAATTGATGGCGCCGAAGATGTTGATGATTCTCATTCCTGTGGCAGTTGGTATCTGGTTAATCATCGATACCTTAAAGGGGGACTCATAATGCGTCGCCTCAAAGTTATTGCTCTGACTCTGATTGCACTTCTACTTTCACCAGTAGCAGCTCACGCCTTTGATATTCCGCTCCTTACCTGGGAGCGCGGACGCGAACAGCAGGTGGTTCTCGGCGGCGGCGCATATACCCAGAAGTGGGTAGTAACCCTTGAGGGCAATGGGGTAGAAGCGAAGACCTTTAGCGCAAGCGATAAGAATGAGGCTGGCTACGTCGTTTACTCACTCTTTATTCCAAACGATCTTCCAACAGGTGCGTACTCCATTGTTACCAACGGTGAGGGCTCACCTCGCACAGTCGTTGCCGGTATCAACGTCATTGAGGCGCAGACTAAAACCGTCACCTCAAGCCTCTTTGATCTCACTTTAATTATTGCAATCTTTATCTTTCTGACTGGAATCGTCTCGACGATTAGGGCGCGTAAGTACACATACATTCCATTGCAGAGCACCCAGGTTCTTCCACGATTGACTGATCCAATCTTTGATGAGGAACCAAATTTCTGGGATCGACTTGAGGCCTCTCCTTATCGCATTCGAGTGCAGTCATTGATTGCGCTACGTCCCTCCCTGCTGCGCTTCCTGCTTATTCGCGAGGGCGAGCTAGCTCATCGCATCTCTAAGCATTTCTATGGCCTCTCACCCCTCATTGGATTGGTAGCTGGCGCAATCGCTGCCATTGAAGTCGGCAGAAATAATGGCTTAGCAGCGACGCCTATGACGATCTTTATCATCGTTGCAGCGATTGCTATCGCTGATGCATTTGCAGGAGTAGCTGCAACGCTAGGATTCTGGGCAATTCAATTAGCAACTGGAAACATCACAAGCTTCCGAGATTTCTTGATTGCAATCGCAGTCGGCATCGCTTGGGTTGGACCTTCTCTCTTTGCAGCCCTTCTGCGAGAGACGATTAACCGTGATTTCGAGCCAAAGAGTGCGCGCGGATCTGATCCTATTAAGTTCTTAGGTGTTCTCGGTTCAAGCCTTGTTGGGGGAGCGGTCTTCTATCTCGGCCATGCGCTCATCAATAGCGTTATCTATACAGAAAGCCAAGCACGCTCTCTGACAATCATCCATGTGGCGATAGTGGCAGCAATGCTGCTCGTGCGCGGAGTTGCAGATGGCATCGTTCTTGAGCGCGACAGTGATCTACCGACTCGCGATGAATCATTCATCATCTCTCGTGTGAGTTCTCCGATAACTGCCTTCCTTGTATTCATGATGATCTTCGCCTTTGTCTATATCTGGACGGCAGGTGCGGCAAGCGCATTCTTCGTGGCAATCCTCTTCTCACTTCCATACTTCTTGATCTTCGTCCGATTGAATAAGATCTCTCGTCTCAATACTTCTCGGATTCCACGGAATATCCTCTTAGAGTCGGCCCTTATCTCAGCCATCGCCTTTGCAATCTTTAAGCAGATCTCGATGAAGCCGCTCTTACTCGACCAGCGGGCCAACCTCCTGCTCATGCTGACCGCCGTAGCCCCGGTAATTCACTCCATTTATAGCGCGATTTACTCCTCTAACGAGGATAAGTTTTCTTTTGATGAGAATTCGGAGACAATAAGACCATGAAGAAGTTCGCTGTCATCCTCCTAGTGCTCTCGCTGACTCGCATCGGTGTCGCCTACGCGGATTCAACTAACAGCACTGATTCACAGAATTATTTCTTCGGAACAAAATCTGCTTCTGAGAACCTCAATCAGGTTCTTGCACTCCTTGTCGGCCCTAAGGGCGATCCTGGACCTGCCGGAGTTGCAGGTAAAGATGGTCTGATCGGCATGGATGGTAAAGATGGCGTTGACGGTAAAGATGGAAGAGACGGCCTCGATGGCGCTCCTGGCGCTGTTGGTGTACCCGGCTCCAGTGTTCTCTCTGTTGCCTTTACCGGAGCTCAAGGAAGTTGCACAGCTGGTGGAGTGAGATTTACCGATGGCGCAGGAAATGTGACCTATACATGTAATGGAACACCGGGCGCCAACGGCTTAAATGGAATCAACGGCACCAATGGAACCAACGGCACAAACGGTATTAATGGTGGTTCTGGCAATGGTGGATCAATCACCTACGGCCAAGGCGTTATTGCAGTGGGCGCATGTGACACAGATGGCGTTGTCGCAATGGATGTGCAGCGCAAATTCAACGGATCAGACTTTGTATTCTCACAGTTCTCCTTTGGAGATTCAGCTGTCACCGATGGCGATGTGGATGCAGCTTGTAGTGGCCTGCCGATGTCGGTCTACATCACTATTAGCAACTCTGTGACAAAGGATTATCAGCGAAAGTATCAACCTGGCGATGTGATTGTCTGTACCAAGACATACACAACAGCTCCTTGGCCAACTTCAAATCCTCAGTTCACCTTCTCTGATTCACTAACACCAAATATCTGCAAGATTAGCTCTCGAGATTCTGCAGTGACTTCTTACTTCGCAGGACGTGGCGAAACGCCAGTTCGTGTAGTAAACGGCATTATCAATATTGAAGATATCTCAACTGCCGATTACACAGATCGCGTTGGTTTCTCAATTGGCTAACCAAGAGAGCGAGCAAGGCTCGCCAAAGGTTTCAAAGCTCCCTCTGCCAATCTCGGATTCACCACTTGTCATTGATCTTCCAGATGGACAGAAGATTGTCGTCGGAAAGATGACCCAGGGAAGTGTTATCGAGGTCGCAACGTGGCGTGGTGTAGGCCGGCCAGATAGTCGCACTAGCCGTCTTATGCTCGGCATGGGTAGCGGAAATGTTAATGATGATTCCGATGGCGATCAGAACCAACAAGCTGGTCCTGCGCGACCACCTGTATCACGCAAGCCAGCAGGTGTTGCAGGAATTATTTTCTCTATTCAACACTTCTTTAAGAATTTCTCTCGCATCAACTGGTCTGCAACATTTAAAGCGCTTATCCAGTCGCTCACATCAAAGAAGTCGAAGAAGGTTAAATCACCTTCGCTCTCATCTGAGAATCAAACAAGTTCTGAAATCTCAACATCTTCAAGTATCGCTCCTGCGATTACAGTCTCACCTGTTTCAGAAGATGCTGAGATTGAGGCATGGCTCAATAAGATCACTGAGAAGGCTTCACGCTCAACAGGTGCGACATCTGTGGCGAAAGCGAAGAGCTCAAGTAAGCCTGCTGTGAAGAAAAGTGCCGCAAAGAAGGCTCCGGTAACGAAAAAGGCCGCTCCTAAGTCAACTAAGAAGCGCTAGCGGTAGGTTAGACTTTGATTATGAAGACGAAGCTCATTGCCCTTGCTGCAATCTTTGTCGTCCTCTTCGCCCTCGGATTCCGCGTTGTTCATCCTGAGAATGGACTTGAGAGCGCGATGGGATCTGCTAAATCAAGCATTGTGCTCTACAAGAGCTCAAGCAGCTATGCAGTTGGCCATAAGGTTGTCGTTGAAGTAGCTGGCCAAGGCAAGCAGACCGGAATTGTTAAATCTGCCAGCGATGGAAGCGTCGATGTAGATACCCTCGTATCTTTTGTCCGCGTCAAGAATGAAGATGTTTTAGGTAAGTTAATTATCGTCATTCCATTCTTTGGAACAATTTTGGGCGTTGTAGGGCTCTAGCCCTCATTCTTCACTGGGGTATCCCTAACAAAACCACCCTTACTGCGGTGAGAGGGTAAGTCGTAAGACAATCTGGTTCTTCTTCAATAATTTACTTGCACCGAGATCAACCTTCGCATTCTGGAAGTACTCGATCTCTGCCTTTGTAATCTCAGCGCTAAAGATGAGGGCTCTAAATTTCGCCTCATTCTCACCCTCTATATTTGGGTCGTAGCCGCCCACAATCTTTGCAAAGAGGACCTTTGAGCTGCGAGGAAGCTTCTCACCGATAATAAAGCCTTCAATATCTTTTTGGATCTGCACCGCATCAAATTTCTCATAGGCGATATTGAGGCCTTTAACATAATTTCCGCCGGCGATATTTCCAATATTTCCTGTTCCTGTTAATCCGCCGCCGATTGAGGGGACAAAGGAGATAGTTGCAAGGAAGATCACCATGAGAGCAAGGAATGAATCAGCGAAGAGCCAACCACCTTGATGGGTGGAATCTTCTTCAACGCGACGAGGGCGTACTTTACGCACGACGTGTCTTTCTACGCTTTGGCTTAGCTAATTCTGATGTCTCATCAGAGTCGAATGAGAATGATGAGAGAAATGAAGATGGCGCACTCTCTTTAGGGAGCTTGCGCGTTGCCTTCTCTAGATTCTGAGAAGCATCCTCCAACTTACCGGTGGCGCCGACGAGGCGGGAGATCGCACCAGCCAAGCTGGCATTCATTGTCACAGTTGAAATCTTGCGCTTATCGTGAAGGGCGGCATGAATTTCAATGGCCAGAGCAAGACGTTCGCGATCAATCTCATTCTCAGCTCTTCGCTGGATCTCCTCCACCTGATAGCCGGCGCGTGAGACATAGAGAGTCAGGGCTATGACGATGACCACGATGATAAAGTCGAGGCGAGCGACATTTCCAATCTTCCACTCATCATGAAGGATCCCATAGCCGTTCTGCCAGAAATCAAGGAAGTTCACTACATCTGCGCCATTTGCCTCGATATATTGCGAGAAGCCAGTTGTTGCAGCGCTCACCGCGGCCCATGTCAGAGCAACCGGTGCGAAGACGAGGACGTTGCGAATAACGGTGAGCAGACGCACTAAACGTTCCTTCGCTCCCGCAGCATCTGTATCTGGGTGGGGGAGATACTCATTGGGATCTAACTCAGCCCAGATATGAAGATCCTTCTTACCTTCAATCGCAGCAAGTAGGCCGGTGAGGTAGGGATCGTTCTGGAGGTTGTACCGGGCAACCCATTGCGCAATCTTCGTTGCTAGCGCATCGACCGCCTGAGGTTTACGTGGCTTACGTGGCGCCATGAGATTCCTTTCACATATCCTCCTGGAATCGAACCCCAGGCTAATACCTCGAGTCTAATGCAGGCGGGGCGAAAGGAAAAAGGGAGGAGAGAAAGATAGGGTGCATCCCATGAAGAGCCCTCGCACAATCGTGGCAGCAGTACTCGCCCTGGCCTTGGTGGCCCTCGCAGCTTTAGGAGCAATCAATATGAACTCATCCGACTCATCAAACCCAACATCATCAGCGGCAGAGTCAACGCCAACTTCTGGCAACCTCCCTGTCGTTTCAGCAAATGCTGGCGAAGTTCCAACGGTCTCAGCGCCCACTGGTGCTGCTCCAACGGAGCTCACAACCCAAGACATCATTGTGGGAAGTGGTGCGGAAGTTCTTCCTACCTCAACTCTTACAGTGCATTACTACCTCATGACATGGTCTGATGGAAAAGTAATTGAGTCATCATGGATTGGACAGCCTGCAACATTCCCATTGGCTCAAGTAGTTGAGGGATGGCAGAAGGGACTACCTGGCGCAAAGGTGGGTGGACGTCGCCTCTTAGTACTTCCACCAGAGATGGGTTATGGCGCAGCAGGTGCTGGTCCCATTGGCCCCAACGAAACCTTGATCTTCGTCGTAGATATTCTCGGAGTTTCGTAAGAACTTATCTCTCCGAGTTGCTCCTCATCTGAGAACTCTAGGCTTTAAACCAGACAGTTGTTCCAGAGGGAATCTTTCCATCGACAAGTGGCTGAGTAGTCAGTAGAACTTCACCCTTAGGCATTGGATATCTTCCACCCTTAAAGTTGGTGATGCAGTTCCAACCATTTGGTCGGCTAAAGTGGAGAACATTCTCACGTGAAGTCTTATGCCAGGTGATCTCTTCTGCGCATTGCAATTCGCGTCGAAGTTTGAGCGCCTTGCGGAAGATCTCAAGTGGAGACTCTGGAACGCCATCTTCGGCCTCGACGGAGTAACTTCCAAACCACTCTGGTTGCGGAAGGTGTGGTGAGCCATCACCAAATCCAAAGTTCTCTCCCGCTCGAGTCCAAGGAAGCGGAACTCGAGCACCATCACGGCCCTTCGCCTTCTTATGGTTTCGCAGGTAGATCGGATCCTGAATTTGATCTTCAGGGATATCGGCAACCTCATGGATTCCAAGCTCATCACCTTGATAGATATAGGTGCAGCCAGGAAGAGCCAAGATAAAGACATTGGCAGCGACCGAGCACTGTGTGCCGATCTCAAAATCAACAGGGTGTGATGTGCCATTTCCTAGCAACCATTCATCGCGATCAACGACAGGATGGAGCCCCTGCTTTGTCGCATAACGCATCTGATCGTGGTTGCCGAGCGTCCAGGTTGTGGAGGAGTTGTTCTTCTTCGCCATCTCAAGGCTATCTGTCACGCAATGTTTAAAGCTTGCAGAGTCGAATGTGGCATCGATAAAGCGGAAGTCGAAGCACTGTCCGAGAGTCTCTTCACTTGCATAGAGCGGCAGGCGGCTGGGATGAACATTTGCCTCAGCAACAGCTACGCGTGGTGGGTCGTATGAGTTAAAGAGCGTGCGCCAAGTCTTATAGACCTCAAGAACCTCATTGCGATCCATCAAGATTCCTGTGCCATTGAGATCGCGTGGCTCCTCATATTCCATAGTCGCGCGCATGCGAAGGGGCTCAGAGAGATCTTTCTTCAGCGCATGTGCAACATCGATACGGAAACCATCAACGCCACGGTCAGCCCAGAATTTAAGCGTCGCGAGGAAATCAGCTTCCACCTCAGGGTTATCCCAATTCCAATCAGGTTGCTCAGGAGCGAACCAGTGCATGTACCACTGATTGCCTTCGCCTCCCCAGACAGATTCGTGTGTCCATGCAGATGGAGCAAAGTGAGATGGCCAATCAGTGGGAGGAAGTTCACCATTGGCGCCGCGACCATCACGGAAGATATAGCGATTGCGCTCGGCAGATCCTGGAGCTGAAGCAATCGCATCCTTAAACCATTGATGGAGATTAGAGGAGTGGTTCGGAACGATATCTACAAAGACTCGGATGCCAACGTTATGTAGTGCGGCGAGCATCTCATCGAAATCATCGAGCGTGCCCAGCTTTGGATCAACGTTGCGATAGTCATCAACATCGTAACCACCATCGGCGAGAGCCGATGGATAGAAAGGAGATAGCCAGACAGCATCGAGGCTCAGAGATTTGAGATAGTCGACGCGAGAGGTAACGCCCTTGAGGTCGCCGATTCCATTTCCATCTGCATCTGCAAAGCTTCGTGGGTAGATTTGGTAGATCGCAGCTTGGCGCCACCAGTTCTTATCTGTGCTTAATCCATGGCTCAATGACATTCGGGTAGCCTACTTGAGAGGCTCGACACTTCCCTCTTTTTTCATAGCAAATTAGGATTTTGTAACCGAATTGAAACCTTTTTTCATATTTATGCAGAGGCAAAGTACGCTGATGTAATGAGTATTCGCCCCGCCACAATTGAAGATAGCGATGAGATCATCGCCCTTATCTATGAGCTCGCTCTCTATGAGAAGGCCCCTGATGAGGCAAAGGCTACGAGAGAGCAGATTATCGAAACCTTCTTCTGTAGCGATCCGAAGGTCTTCTGCGAAATAGTTGAGGTAGATGGAGCAATTGCCGGTCTGGCAATCTGGTTCTTAAATTACTCAACATGGCAGGGCAAGCATGGAATCTATTTAGAGGATCTCTTTGTGCGGCCGCAATATAGAGGTGCAGGATATGGAAAAGCTCTTCTCCAACACCTTGCAGCGATCTGCCAAGAGCGCGGATATGGTCGTTTCCAATGGTGGGTTCTCGATTGGAATGAGCCGGCAATTGAGTTCTATAAATCATTCGGAGCATTAGCGATGGATGACTGGACCGTTTACAGAGTTAGTGGGCAGGCGCTTAGTGATTTGGCTCGTGGAGCTGACTCCAACCGATAAACTCATGTCATGGATCTTCTTCATGCGCTCGATCTCCTCTCGACATTTGTCTTTGCCCTGGTAGGAGCGCGCATCGCGGCAGATCGTGGCCTTGATTATGGAGGAATTACCTTCATCGCCATCATTGCATCTATATCTGGCGGAACTCTTCGAAATGTCTTTCTTGGAATAATGCCGGTCTGGATTACAGATCCATGGATTATCGCCTCAGTTCTCGCAGCAGTATTAATTACCCTCACATTCCGCAGAGTCACTCATGTTGGAAAGACCTTGCTCGTCATGGATACATTCGCCCTTGCGACTGCAACGATGTCTGGCACTCAGCTCGCCTTTGAACTCAACATCCCTTGGTACTCATCGATTATTTTCGGAGTCATCACTGCAGTAACAGGCGGACTTCTTCGTGATGTGCTCTGCCAAGTTGAGCCGGTCTTATTACATCGCGAAACTATTGGAACAAGTGCTCTCGTTGGGGCTAGTGCATTTGTTGCTCTCATCGCGCTCGGTGTTGCAGAGTTCCCTGCAGTCTTAGTTGGAGGGTTACTCGTAATTCTCACTCGAGTAATTTCAATCCAATTCGATCTCCACCTGCCAAAATTTGTGAAATAGCCTTCAATTCATCGCGCACTGCGCACGGATTTCATAATTTAAAGGATTGACGGTAGAATTCGGGACTGTTACAGAAGTAACAGAACCAATAAATATGAGCCTAATTCAGGCTCTTCTTGCGAGTCTTATCACCACCCTGGTTAACCCACAGAGGTTTTTCCTAATCGAGACGAGCTTGATATCTCGATAGGAAACTTAATAATGACTTTACAAAAGCGTACAGCCGCGCCCGGAAAAGCACGTCGTGAAGCCTCAAAGGGCAAGCCACGTCGCGCAGTAGTTGCAAAGGCAGCAAAGAAGGCAGCCCCAGCAGTTCGTTCCAAGAGCGCATCAACAACACCTCGCACATCATCGAAGGCGACCCCTCGCAAGAGTGGTGAATTTAAACCAACGACTACCGTGCGCTACTCAGATCGCGATGCGGTGCCAGCAACTCGTAAAGAGGCACGCTTAACCGATCGCTCCAAGCTTCGTGCAGCGCGTTTCCAGAAGGAGATCAGCTCAAAGTCCAAGGAGATTGAAGGCGCACCAAAGGGAAATCCTCGTCAGAGCGCATCAGAGCGTGTCTTTGAAAAGGGTGGCCGTCCAAAGCCAAAGACTCGTGCAGAAAAATTTGTCTCAGATCGCAACGAACGCCCAGCGCGTCGCTCACCAGAGCGCACAGAGCGCACAGAGCGTCCACGTGGTGCAAGTTCAGCGCCGAAGCGTTCCTTCGATAAGCCAGCTCGTTCATTTGATAAGCCAGAGCGCACATCACGTCCAGCCGATCGCACAGAGCGTCCAGCAAAGTCTTTCGACAAACCAGCGCGTTCATTCGATAAGCCAGAGCGCACATCGCGTCCTGCTGATCGCACAGAGCGTCCAACCCGCGACTTTTCAAAGCCTCCTCGCGATCGTCGCACAGCGACAGGTCGCAACAATGAGCCACAATCTTTCTCTAAGGGTCGTGGCCGCAATGTTGCAGAAGATTTCGGTGCAGATGATTCGTATATCTCACCAAATTTGGCAGATGCCAACCTCATTGATGCAACTCCGCTCGATGCAGTTGCAAAGACATTCCGCGAACTTGGAATCCCAGCAGCGCTCGATAATGCTTTGAGAGCACAAGGAATCCTTAGCCCATTCCCAATTCAGGTGGCGACTGTCCCTGATGCGATTGCAGGCCATGACATTCTTGGACGAGGACAGACCGGTTCTGGAAAGACTCTCGCTTTCAGCCTCGCCTTACTCTCAAATATCGCTGAAAAGCGCGCAAATCCACATAAGCCATTGGCTTTGATTCTTACACCTACCCGTGAACTAGCTCAGCAGATTGATGAAGTTCTTCTGCCACTTGCTCGCTCAATCGGTCACGCATCTGTAGTTATTGCAGGCGGCATGTCATACACAAAGCAGATCACCGCGATGCGTAAGGGCACAGCGATATTGGTTGCAACACCTGGCCGCTTGATTGACCTTCTCAACAAGGGTGAAGTTCAACTCGATCAGCTTGAGATCACTGTTCTCGATGAGGCAGATCAGATGGCTGACATGGGCTTCTTACCTGTCGTTCAAGAGATTCTTGATCAAGCTAAGCAGGGTGGACAGCGTCTTCTCTTCTCAGCGACTTTGGACCGCGGTGTTGATGCACTTGTACGCCGCTACCTGAAGAACCCAAAGACTCACTCATTGCAGAATGACCGCGCATCAGTTTCAACTATGGAGCATTACCTTCTCGTAATGGATCCTTCTGAGAAGGATGAAGTCACAGCAGAGATTGCAGCTCGCAACGGAAAGACAATTCTCTTCGTCAAGACACAGCGCGGTGCAGATCGTCTGGCTGACAAACTTGCACATGCAGGTGTTCCAGTCGGAGCACTCCACGGCGGTAAGTCACAGGCTGTTCGTACTCGCACATTGGCTCTCTTCAAGGAGTCAGAGAATGCAGCGCTCGTGGCAACAGATGTTGCAGCACGTGGAATCCACGTTGATGGAATCTCTCTTGTTGTGCACGTTGATCCTGCGCAAGATCACAAGGATTATCTCCACCGTTCTGGTCGCACAGCTCGCGCTGGTGAATCAGGCACAGTGGTCTCACTTGCCACAACTCGTCAGCAGAAGTCTGTAAAGGGCCTCACAACACGTGCAGGTGTTAATCCTTCAACTGTCTATGTGAAGCCATCGAGCGAAGAGCTGATGCGCGTTACAGGTGCTCAGCAGCCATCAGGTATTCCGTATGTTCAGCCAGTCGTCGAGCAGCCAAAGCGCTCTCCACGTTCAGGTGGTGGTGGAGGAGGCCGTGGTTACCGCGGTAACCGTAGTGGTGGAGGACGTGGTCGTCGCTAATTAATTAAGGCTTTAAAACGATTTTGCCGGTTGTTCCTCGCGCAAGCATTGCGCGATGAGCGCCGGCAGCTTCGTTTAGTGGGTAAGTTCCGCCAATCACAGGCTTTAACTTTCCATCGGCAATTAATGCAAATAACTCATCGATGACATCGTTCATCATCTCTTTCTTACCGAAGCAATTTGCGAGCCAGAAACCTGAGATTGTCTTAGAGCCATGCATCAGCGATCCAGGATGAACCGGTGTTGGCGCTGTGCGAGAGGCCATTCCAAAAGTCAGTAAGCGACCAAAATCTGCAAGTGCGAGCAAGCTCTGATCAAATGTAGTTCCGCCCACCATCTCAAGAACAATATCTACTCTCTTCCCACCATTGGCTTCACGAATTGCCTTTGCAAGATCTGAGGAGTTCGCATCAACCACGGCATCTGCGCCAAGAGAGGTCGCGAGAGCTGACTTCTCATCTGAGGAAGTAACTGCGATGACCTTGGCGCCCCAGAGCTTTGCTAATTGAATCGCGATTGTGCCCACTCCACCTGCTGCGGCATGGATAACTACTGATTCACCGGCCTTCACCCGACCCATTGTCTTGAGAAGATGCCATGCTGTTGTGCCTTGAACCAACATGCAGAGCGCTTGCTCATCAGTGACTGCATCGGGAATGGGAAAGAGAACTGCCTTATGGGCAACTGCCTTTTCGGCATATCCTCCGGATGAACAGGAAGCGAGATAACGCTTACCTTCAAAGGTGCCGACAACCTCAATACCTGGAACAAGTGGGAGAGTCTGTGCGGAGAGGTAACTATTCTCTGTCTGATGGGTGTCGGCATAGTTGATTCCGATAGCGGTTACATCGAGAAGAACTTCACCTTCGCCAGGCGTTGGGTTGGCAATTTCTACCATCTTCATTACATCAGGGCCGCCGAACTCAGATATTTGAATAGCTTTCATGGGGCAACCATAGGGCAGAGGTCATTATATTTCGGCAGGAAGTGGCGCTTTCGATCAAGAGATCGCAGGTTGGAAACCCCCTTCTGCCAGGAGGCACCGACTCTTCTCCACGGCTGACTACTTAAACTGCACGAGCCAAGCAATCACTTTCTGAGCGAATTCGATATCAAGGGCTGGAGTGTGAATTCCAAGGGGGAGGCTCCAGAACTCGAGAGAACCGTTCTTACAGCTGAAGTTACCGATCTTCGTATCAGAGCCCTCAATAGATTCGAGGAGGTCTAGCGAGCCACCTTCTTTCGAGGTGCACTTATTGATCTGCTGCCATTGGGCAACAGTTTCTGCTGCAGATGTGTATGAGTTGCCGAAGAGAGCACCACCTCCATAAAGGATGGTTCCATCTTTCTCGCCATGGATATGCAAAATATTATTGGGATTGGCCTTACAGGAAGTCAGGTCCGGATCCATCGCTCCAGCTAAGCCAGCGATTGCTGCGATCTTGGTCGATCCACTGCAGAGATATGCATAAGACATAAAGTGACCATTGGAGTGGCCGAAGAGATAGATGCGGGAGGGATCGATATTTGCAGCTTCTATTGATTTCTCAATGAGCGAATCGATGTATTCGATGTCATTGACCTTAGATTTATTGAAATCACAACATGCATCAGTGGCATTCCAGTAAGTACTTCCAAAAGAGTCTTCATTTCCGGTCGGTGCGATATATGCAAGACCAGAGTTGAAGGCAGCTTCTTGCAGGAATGTGTAGGAACTCTGGGATGGACCGTTGCCGCTATATCCATGGAGATTGATAAGCAGGGGAGTAGAGACGCCTGAGTCGTAACTCTTTGGGAGGATGAGCTCTGCGCTTCGCTTACCTTCCAAGGTAATGACAGATTCCTTGGATTCACCTACGGCGCTAGAGCTCTGTTGGAAGGTGTAGTCGCCGCTTCCTGTAAATCCTTGGGTTATCTGAAGGATAACTATCCCGATCAGAACTCCCGAAAGGGCCACTTTATGGCGGCGGGCGAGCTCGCTTAACTTCTTTCGGGCTTGCATGAGTCCAAGAATAGCCCCGATATGCTTAGGCTCATGGAACTTACTACCTGCCTCTGGTTCAACGGAAATGCTCGAGAAGCGGCTAATTTCTATGTAAGTATCTTCCCCAACAGCTCCCTAGCCGACAATTGGATAGCACCAACCGATACACCAGGCAATGCTCAAGGCGAAGAGATTGTCGTAAATTTCAAAATCTTCGGCCAGAACTTCATTGGCCTCAATGGTGGCCCACAGTTCCCACATAGTGAGGCAATCTCATTTCAGATCCCTTGTAAGGATCAGGCAGAGATTGATAAGTATTGGCAGATTCTGACAGCTGATGGTGGGCAGGAGAGCCAATGCGGTTGGCTAAAAGATAAGTTCGGAGTTTCTTGGCAGGTGACATCCTCAGAGATGATGAATTATCTCGGCGGAGCAGATGCGCAGGGATCACAACGTGCTACCCAGGCGATGCTTGAGATGAAGAAGATTGATCTTGCTGCGATGGAGAAGGCTTACAAAGGCGCCTAATAGGAACTGCCCAGTAAGAATTACGTGCCAATGAGAATGAGATATAGCCGCAGCACCTTTGCACGCGTTGCCTCCTCATTTCTCGTCAACATCCTTGTCATTGCAGGGTTGAGCGTAGCTCCGCTATCGAGCGCAAGCGCCGCGCCCTCGGGTGTTGCTGGCAGCATTGTTCTTGGATCTGGAAATTACTTTAAATCGGTCGATTCATCAGAGTTCATCATGGGAGCAAGTGACTTCACCTTTGAGACGTGGGTCCATCCGACTTCTCGACCAAATAACGATTTCACTGGAATCATCAGTATCGGCATGCCCAGTGATTTAACAAATGGAATCAATGGCCATGAGATTCGCATCGGCCAAAGTTTTGCCGGCGATGGCAAGCTCGGGTTCATGGCGCCGAATGATGCAAGTAGCGCCGATATTTGGACTTCAACATCATCTGCACTGCCTATCGGTGAGTGGACTCATTTGGCGCTTGTGCGAAATGGATCCACTATGACGCTCTACGTCAATGGTGTTGCAGGAGCAACCAGAACGGCTGTCGGTTTACCCATATCGGGTACCCGGCAAAGAGTGGTCTCGGTGCCTTCTTTATCTCGAAGAATGGTGGCTGGGGCGACGGTGAATTCTTCGGCTCGGTCGCAGATATTCGATTGATAAAAGGAACTGCTGCATACACCAGCAATTTCACACCGCCAACGTCGCAGCTCTCTGCTGTGGGTGGAGGCAGTACCAAGGTCTTAATGAATACCAACTATTCGTCTGGAAATACTGTCGCCGATTACGCACATAACTCAGCGCCCGGAGGGCTACAAGTTACCGCGGTGGGGTCTCCCGCAAGTTCGAGCATCTCTCCATATCAGCCACTGGATACAGCGCTAGCGTTTACTCGTTCATCGAGTATGTCTGCCGCTAGTAATTCGGCAACGGCGCCACTGCAAAATCTCAGTAACTACACCGTTGAAGGTTGGGTAAAACCAAATTCAGCGTGCATCGGGGTGGGAATACGATGTGAGACTTTGGTGCGAGATGGTGATTACGATATCGCGATCTCTGACGGCACTTATAAATTGGTGATCTATTTCAATGGCACATCCAACACTGGTTGGATTGATACGGGAGTAGTTCCGGAAGCTGGAGCCTGGTCACATATTGCACTCACTCGCAATGGAACAGCCATAAAGTTTTATCTCAATGCAGCTCTCCTATATTCATATACGCTCTCTTCAGCTGTTGCTTCTAGCTACACAAATATTCCTTTCCGAATTGGATATGCCGGTTACGGCTCGACTTATTTTGATGGCGCTATAGATGAGGTGAAGCTCTGGAATACCGAGCGAAGCCTGGCGCAGATTCAAGGAAATTTATATTCAGCTCCTACGCTGAGTGACTCCACGCTCCTTGCTTACTATGACTTCAACACTGGCCAAGGTGCGACAGTTGCTAATAGAAAAGTTGGTGCTGCTGCAACATCTTTCTTATCCCTTACGAATTCGCCAGCATGGAGCGATGTGAAGATACAGAGCTCAAGTGGATCCGGCGTAACCGTCACCTTCCCAAGGTCGTATATCAATACTTCAGGTGGATTTACGCTTCCAGCTACCGTTACTGGGTTTGACTACCTCGTTGTCGGCGGCGGCGGTGGTGGTGGAAACGGTCACGATAATGGTGGCGGTGGCGGCGGCGCGGGTGGAATGGTGCTTACGGGATCTTCAACTATCGCCGCTGGCGCTGTTGTTGCCGCAAAGGTTGGAGCCGGTGGAGCCGGTGGTGCTAATACACGATCAACGCTCTCTGGTTCATCGGGAGACTCTTCGATAATTGGAAGCGTTACATCACTTGGTGGAGGTGCAGGAAGTGGCTCACGCAACTATCCCACCGGTGCTCAATTAGGAGGAGTCAGGCAAAGCGGATCGATAACTTCGGCAGCTGGAGGCAATGGCGGCGGTGGAGGCTACGGCGGAGGCGCAGGAGAAGCTGGAGGCAATGGCTCTGGCTCGACTGCAGGTTCTGCTGGTGTTGGATTATCAGTAACTATCGGAGGCATCACTTCTACTTATGGCGGCGGTGGCGCCGGCGGCCCGGGCAGCACTAACTTTTCAGGTGCTTGGGGAGAGGCGAATATTGGAAAAGGTGGTGGCGCGGGAGCTGCTAGCAGTTCCTCTTCTCGCGCCGGTGGAATTGGTGGAAGCGGAATCATCATCATTTACTACGCCACAAGCAGTACCGCCACACTCTCTTATTCAGTGGGGCAACCTGTCTATCGAACCCTTGGCACAATCACTGTAACTGCAACTACCACCGGAAAAATTACATTTTATGAGCGCGGCAAGGTAATCCCTGGATGTCGAAATAAATCGACCAATGGATCCTTTGTCGCAACCTGTTCTTGGAAACCAGCTACGCATGGAACCGTCTCGATACGTATTGTCTTTATGGCCAATAGCGGTTCAAGCGCAAATACTTCAACAACGGCAACGTTCTTTGTGGCAAAGCGAGCTGGCCTGAGATAAATCAGATCTGACCATAGAACTGGAGGAGTCTGCCTCAAAAGGTCCCGAGAGTCTCGAACTCACTCCAGTTGGCAAGGCTTCTCTTTCGGCAGATATGAATCTAATATTTGAGAATGAGAAATCCACTCCGTAATTCCATTTTCTTTATCTCAATCGTGGCAGTTCTGGCCACACTCTTTCCTGCCATCTCAAATGCAGCCAACCCTGAGACGATAAAGCTCACCGTTCACTACCAGCGCACTGAGCCTGATTATGCATCCTGGAATCTCTGGATCTGGAAGAACATGCTTACCGGCGCTGATGTGGATGTTAATAAGGCTGGCGTGCAATTTACCGGTGAAGATGCCTACGGAAAGATTGCAACTGTAGAAATTCCTGGAATGGATAAGTTTGATAATTTAGGAATTATCGTCCGTAAGGGTGAGTGGCTCTCGAAAGATGTTCCGGATGATCGCTTCATCACAAAATTTGGTACAGATGGCGTCACCGAGATTTGGCTGCGCCAAAATGATCCAACAATTCACTACTCGCTCCCAACAACGCCAGCTCCGGTGGCTGCTGGCAATAAGCTGGCAAAGCTCTATGACTCACCAGAGTTTGCCGCAAAATACACATACGCAGGCAATGATTTAGGAAATACCTACTCTCCAACTTCAACTAAGTTCCGAGTCTGGGCGCCAACTGCAATTGCAGTCACCCTGGTGACTTATGAGAAGGCTGAGACGCCACTTGCATCGGGTGCTGAGATTGCAATGTCCTCAGATATCAACGGCACGTGGGTAACTACCCTTACAGGCGATAAGAATGGTCTGATCTATAACTATCGCATCACTTTAGATGGCGCCAATAACGAAGCTGTTGATCCTTATGTCCGAGCCACGACAATCAACGGTGAGCGCGGTGTTGTAGTAGATCTATCAAAGACAAATCCAGCTGGATGGAGCAAGGTAAGGCCGAAGTTCAGCGGTAAGCCAACCGATGCTGTTATCTACGAGCTCCATGTCCGAGATCTCTCCATGGATGCATCGAGTGGAATCTCTGCTGGAAATAAGGGCAAATTCCTTGCCTTTACCGAACTCAATACCAAGAGCGGGGGAGTTGCCACGGGAGTATCAGCAATCAAGGATCTTGGTATCACTCACGTTGAGCTACTTCCTGTTTATGACTATGCATCAGTCGATGAGGCAGCCCCAACATTTAACTGGGGTTATGACCCACAGAACTACAACGTCCCTGAAGGTTCATATAGCTCGAATCCAAGGAACCCAACAGCTCGCATAACTGAGCTCAAGAGCGCTATTTTGGCGATGCATAAGGTCGGCCTTCGAGTAAATATGGATGTCGTCTATAACCACGTCTATAACTCCAACACCTTCAGTCAGAACCTCATCATTCCCGGTTACTTCTTCCGCACCGATGAGAATGGAACTCTGACCAATGGCAGCGGATGCGGCAATGATGTTGCTTCGGAGCGATCAATGGTTCGAAAGTTCATTGTTGATTCAGTCAAGTATTGGGCAAGTGAATATAACTTTGATGGCTTCCGCTTTGACTTGATGGGGTTGATGGATATCACCACAATCAATGAAGTCTCAGCTGCCCTCAAAGCAATCGATCCAACAATCATCATCATTGGTGAGGGCTGGGAGATGGGAACCTTGCCGCAAGAGTTGCGAGCTAGCCAAACAAATATTGCCAAGCTCTCCAACGTTGCACACTTCAATGATCAACTTCGCGATGGTTTGAAGGGCTCTGTCTTTAAGGCAGCCGACACAGGATGGGCAACAGGCAAGTCGACTGCCGT
>Ga0222712_10000453_pt1 | contig 54434 bp, 73 predicted proteins | sample C33_657DmetaG_FD_165043 | JGI IMG/M metagenome (GOLD analysis project Ga0222712, IMG submission 165043) | Estuarine water microbial communities from San Francisco Bay, California, United States - C33_657D | ecosystem: Environmental > Aquatic > Marine > Unclassified | place: USA: California... | reverse complement strand
CACACCCCGATTAGTATAGTTCCGTACTATTTGAGATTGATAACCTTTCATTCTGTTCAAAACCTTGGTAATCTGTTGCGTCTTACAGTTGCTGATTTCTCGAATCAACAGATACAATGTCTTTTTATTAAAGTTTTCGATGCGTTCACAGTTACGGAGTAACTCAATAACAGCATACGCAATATTCAAATCCCTCATTTTAGTAAAGATCGTGGTGACGTTTTTTTCCCAATAGTCAATCATCAATTTCATGAATTCCTGGGTCTGCACATCATGATGATACTTATCTTCGGTTTGTAAACAAGCTGAACCTTCAGTTGGTGTTTCACTGATATCCACATGTTGATTGAATCGCTTGTAGTTATTGTTGTTGTGGAAGATTAAATAGTTCTTTGCAACAATGCTGAAATAGCTGAATGCTTTACCTTTGCCTGCTTGAAACTTGTGTATGTTTGTTACAAGGTGCGACAAAGTTTCACGTTGAATTTCAATTGGACCAGTGTCAAAATACGTGAATTTGAATGTGTTGTAAATGTTCTCGACTAGCTTTTCAAAACTAAACTTAATTCGCTCATTATAGATAATGTTGCGCTTATCCATATCTTCTTCAGCGTTGAATTCAATAATGGCATCTTCAGTAGCTTTGCTAAAGTAGATCTTGTTTTTCTTATTTCTACCACGCCTGCGTACTTTCCTAGTACCATCATCGTTTAGAGTATCGGCGTCATTATCAACACCACTATCAGTATTTACTGGTAGTTCAACACCAACATCTCTGCGAACTTCTATGTTTTTAACAACGGACTGTATAGGTACATCGACCACATCAACCACGGCGGACTTTGAGCTTTCAACTTTAACGTCCACTGGTTTGACGTTTTTAACCTTCTTTACATTCTCGATTTTCTTGATTTTCTTGATTTTCTTGGCATTGGTCACTTTGTAGACCACAGTAGTCTTCTGCTTTTTGTCTTTTTTAATTTTTGACAAAAGTTCTACGGTCTTCACCTTAGCGGAAGATACCTTACTTTTGCGTTTGTTTTTCATCAACGGTGTTGTTATCATTAATATTAACCCTTCTGTTATATTCGGTGATGATCCCTAACATATCCTGGAAAAGGAAGCCAACGTCATCATCTTTTTCAAACATACCACGCTCATCGATAGATTTCAACTGTTTATACACATTTCCTGTAAGTTTTTGAAAATCAGTGACCCACTGAGTCAATTCGGAATTTACACTATCAAATTCTTTGAGTTCATTCTCCAAATCTTCGACTCGCTTCAAAGATTCATTCAAGGAAATCTGCAAAAATGTTGCAACCCCTATTGTCATAATTTGTGAAAGATCTTTTTGAGCCTTGAATGCTAATTCGTAATCAGACAACTTCTTCTGATTTTTAACAAGCTGTGACTTAGATTTTCTTAGGGTAATATAAAGAAAAATGCTGCTCCCTAGAAACAGCATGGTTGTTATAACTAGCGCAATAAGCGCATTTTGAGGAATCGACATAATCATATATTTTGATATTATACTTCTTCTTGGTCACCCCACTCAATGAATTCATCTATGAATTCAACAGCATCGTGTATAGCGAACCAATCGTTATTTTCGTTTGCTTCTAGCAAAATTCGCCGCAGTTCTAAAAGTTCTTCGTTATTCATGTGTGGGACTTTCTAACATAGTAATATATAGTTCCCACTGTAGAAAACGAATTTTTATTTTAGAAACTAAACAGTCCTCTTAACCCTGGAACTTTAGTTTTTACTTTTTTTACGAGAGTTTCTACTATGGGTCTGTCCACTTCAACGATTCTATCAACGATTCTGTCCACGGGTCTGTCCACTTCAACGATTCTATCAACGATTCTATCAACGGGTTTTTCTACTTCAACAATTTTCTCAACCTCTTTGATATTTTCATGTACAACTGGTTCAACTGGTGCCGGTGCCGGTGCTGGTGCAGCAGCTTTTTCTTCACCATACATTTCAAAATCTTGCTCGCTATTTTGGCGTGTATTGGAACTCATATTGTATGCCAACAACAATACCAAGGCTAACGGATCAAAAACTGTGATCAATACAATAATAAACCATTTAACAATGGATCTGATGTCGGTATTAAACTCATCCGCAACAAATTTGAATGTAGTAATATCTTTCTTTTGACTATTGTCAATTTTGAGTTTGAAAATTTCATCGTCTATCTTGGTAGATTTATCACCAGCATCCTTCAGTTTGGTATTTTCCGCATCAATCTGTTTATTTAGATCAGAAATTTGATCATTGATCTGATTCTGAATATTTTGCATCTGAATAGGATTGCGAGCGATGATTGCGTTGGTAAGGGTTTGACTCAATCTAGATTCTTGTGAACTACGCAAACTCAATAGTTTGTCAATAGTAATACCAATATTATCAACTTTCTTAGATTCTTGTGTCTTTTGAGTTTCCAAGGCAACAATCTTGGTCATGCTCAATTCAGTTTCCAACGAACTCTTTTGAAATGCTGCGGTTAAATATCCAAAAATACCCAGAGATGTAATGCACATCAACACAATAACCGCAGTTACCATGTAAACTTTCATCAGTCTATTGGCAATGTTCCAATAGTGAAATAACCACGATGTTGTTACTAGCTTACCAAGTTCCAAAGCACTGGCCATTATCATTGCGGCAACAATAGCTCCAGAAAACAAAAGACCAATACCATACACACTAAAAAATGCAGCACAACCTGCAATCAGCATGGATGTGAAAATCACCAGATGTTTGAATTTAATCATAAATATAAATATCAACAAGAACAGCAGTTCTTAGATAAAATAACTCAGAATTTTTTGATGACCATACCGGTGCCCGCAAATGATGCATTATGACCAATAACATCCGACCCCATAACAAATCTATGATTATCACAATTCAAATGCATATACTCAGCATCCTCAAGCAATAAATAATTGTCGTTGACAAATAACGTTCTGTTATTAACACCTTCAAGAGTATCACTCGGTTTGATATCAACCACTTGCGTCGAAATGTCGTTATCAACACCAATTTACTTAGTAATAGATTATATTTTCCTTGCTTTTAACAATTCTATTGAACTTATTAACCTAATAGCCTTATTCGAGCACTATAGTAGGTAGTACACACATACTATCTGAAAATATATAAAGTAGTTTTAGCAAAAATTTCAAGTTTATTTCCAAACTCTAATTTTTATTTTCCACCTGGCTTCAGTGATTTGGCTACGAGATCCACCCGTTTTCTGTGTAATAAAAACGCCGTTTCCATTCCATGTTGATACACCCGCATATGTAGAATTTGTCCAAACCGCAAAGATGTTTCTTTCATCATCGGCCCCGCCGGAGTCATCTTCGGCGTCCTCAACTCCCACTTCATCGCCGGCGACATATCCGAGATCGGACGTAATACAATATAACGTAGCTCTAATCAAAGATGGATTAGTACCAAAACCATGTTGTATTGCAAAATTATAAGTTCCGACTCCTCCTTCATTGCCACCGCCCTGGAAATATGCAACAGTTTGTGTACTTAATTGTTCTTCATATAATGAAGCCGGCAATCCACTAAGACCATTAGTTAATCCTCCAGCAAGGGCATATGAGGCAGTACGTGCCCGACTAGCATAACTAGAACTCTTAACATAACTCGCAGTACGTGCAAAACTAGAACTCTTAGCATAACTGGAACTCTTAGCATAACTCGCAGTACGTGCAAAACTAGCAGTGCGTGCAAAACTTGCCGAGCCGTTATTCTTCCCAGGAACAAATAGCAAGAAAGAAGCTGTTTTGGCGTTTAACGCATAGCTCGAACTACCATTTGGAATTCCTGTGTATCGCAAATATGATGACGATCTTGATTGGCTCGCATAACTAGCACTATATGCCGATGTTGCAAAGTCAGTATTTGCCGATGTTGCAAAGTCAGCAAAAAGTGCATGACTTGAAGATAGTGATCGACTTGCATAACTACTACTACCTCTGAATAGTGCTGCGTTGTTGGTGCGATTGTCTAGTATTTTTTGTGTGCCGCCATTATCATAAATGTCACCTTTTACATAGCCAGTGAAACTACCAGTGAAACTACCCGTGAAATGTCCACGGGCACTACCAGTGAAACTACCGGAATATGATCCCGATGATGCTGCTGACAAAAATGTCAGCAGATTTGCAAATGTCGCTTTGTTGGACGTTTTAGGAGTATCATTTTGAATCACCAAAAAACTGTCACTCGGTTTAATAGTACGACTAATACTACTAAGCTGACTCACTTTGACGGTCTGAACATTTAGACTATTACAAGGACTTGTATATGACATATGTTATAATTTGTGGAAATGGTTTTCGTGTTTATGATTCTATGTAAGCAACTCGGCCAGCTACGCCTGTGAGTCCGCTGTCACCGACTCGGTTCCAAGTTAAGAATTTTTCGGCACCTGTTGTGGTGTCATATTCAAGACCAAAACTTTCTCTTCCACCATCGGTATAATAATTACTACCGGGACAAGGAATAGCAATTGTTTTTTCATATGCCAATTGTGGAAGTTTAGTAGCATTGGTTTGCCTCCACCATTCTGCTAAATTTGAAGATGCAGTATAAGCATTGATGTTAAAAATATGAAGCAATCCAGCAGAATTTTCAGAATAGTACAATCGCTTCTTAACAGGATTGTAAATTTGGGTCAATATATTAAAATCGGACAACGCCTGGCCGTCGGTGCGACCCACAATGTTTCTAAATGCAGCTGAGTTTGCAATGGTGGTATTGAGTAGACTCCAGCTTGCCGAATTACCATCATCAAGTTTGACCAGAATATAAGTATATTGAGTGCCGTTCCAATATATCTTATACATATAAATGTTGGAGGCAGCCAGATCGTAGGTGCTAACACCGACATAAAAAGTTGGATGTGCGGTACTAGCGTTCACATCGTATGCGTTAGCTGTAGTGTTCACATATAAACACTTGTATTTGTGAAAGTCGGTGCCGGTATAGATTGGTGTTAGCATTACTGGGTTTGCGGATCCTGGGTCTCGGAGAACATAGAGATAGCCTTGACTGCATAACATAACCAAGTGATCAACGGCACCGGAACCATAATCAAATTTGTGTATAGTCAGCTGACTTGCTCGGAACCAGATATTGTTAAGGCCTTGGTACAAGCTCTGGACTTGATTTGTCGATATATTGTGTCTCAACAGATGTCCAATGGTATCTCGACTATAGTTTACAATATAATGATAGTTACCATACGTAATATTTCCCAACGGGTATCTTACATTGATACATCCTTGGGCTTGATTCACTACGTTACTTACGGCTGCGAGAGGTAAATAACTCGCAGTGCGTGCAAAACTAGCAGTGCGTGCAAAACTAGAACTCTTAGCAAAACTAGCAGTGCGTGCAAAACTCGCAGTACGTGCAAAACTAGCAGTGCGTGCAAAACTAGAACTCTTAGCAAAACTAGCAGTGCGTGCAAAACTTGCCGAGCCGTTATTCTTTCCAGGAACAAATAGCAAGAAAGAAGCTGTTTTGGCATTTAATGCGTAGCTTGAACTACCATTCGGAATTCCTGTGTATCGCAAATATGACGATGATCTTGATTGGCTTGCGTAACTAGCACTACGTGCCGATGTTGCAAAGTCAGCAGTGGTTGTGTGTTCTACACAAATATAGGACAAGTCAGCAACAAGTGCATGACTTGAAGATAGTGATCGACTCGCATAACTACTGCTGCCTCTGAATAGTGCTGTGTTGTTGGTGCGATTATCTAGTATTTTTTGTGTATGTGCGTCATCATAAATATCACCATTTACATTACCAGTGACATTACCAGTGACATTACCAGTGACATTACCAGTGACATTACCAACGACTCCACCATTAGCATTTAATACACCACCAACAGTTAAAATCTGCCCAACCACAACGCTTGGTGTATTTAGAGTAATGCTTGATGCACCAACCAATGTAATTGTTTGGAAACCCGTTGCAGAAAAGGCAGTACCTTTTACAGAGAACTGACCATTCAACGCAGTCAAATAAGAATCAAACTTGGCAAATCCACCTTTGAATGAACCCGTAAATTTATTATCAGCATCGGTGAAATCTACGGCCTCTCCTTCTAACAAACCAACCAAAATTTCTGACATCTGAGAGAATGTAATGTTCTTGGTCTTATTATTTGCCATGTCTTGCACAATCAGCAAATCCCCACCAGCGGGATTTGCATAATTATCCAGACTTGGGATTACTCTTCCTTTATTTGACAATATTGACATACGTTATACATATAATTATGAATCAGGTTAGCTTTTTAAGTTTTTTTAGTATGAATTTTACCAAACCACTACGAACTACATCTTCTTCGTCAAACTTAAAGATATGAATTCCATTGGCTCGGCTTTCATCATCATCAAACAGATTAACAATGCCGGTTAATCCACTTTTTCCGTTGATATCGCTTTGATCTGGATCACCACACACATACAATTTACTGAATTCTCCGACCCGAGTAATGAGTGTAATCAACTCTTTTCTGGTCATATTTTGTGCTTCATCTGCAACGATGCACTTAGCATTCCAATTCAAACCACGCAAAAAATTGACAGGCGCACCATGAATACGCTCTTCCATTTTTAACTTTTCAATGTCGCATCTTGGCAACAACTCTTCCAACTTGTCAATCAAAGGTTGTATGTATGGCAACATTTTGTCATCCATTTCACCCGGTAGAAATCCTAGCTTACTGTCACTACTTTCCACAGCTGACCGAATATATACCATCTCACTGACACGTTTGTCATTGATCAAATGTAAACCCGCCAAAATAGATGTATACGTTTTTGCAGTACCAGCCGGGCCAGATATGAATACCAATTTTGTATTTTTGTCTCTTAAAATTTCTATAAGTTGTTTTTGCTTTTCAGTCAACTCAACAGTCTTGATCTGAATCGTATCCTTTATTTTTGGATTTTGGTGAATTTTTGGGCTTGTGTCTTTTCTTTTGCTCATTTGTTTTTTCATTGTTGAGTAGTTTTTGAACTTTAGTAACACGGGTACAGAACTCATATTGTTCTGTACCGATATAGTAGGCCATGATGTTGTCCAAGTTCTCTTTGAACGTAGATGAACTCAACACCACCATAAATTCCGAGCCTTGAAAATTAAACACTTCCACATTTGACAAATCATTATTGATCGCAAACTCAATTGATGCAACAACTTGCTCTGTCAGTTTTGACTTATGTTTGTCGATATAATCATCCATCACGCTAAACTCCGATGGTAACTCCAATGTTTGGTGAAACGTTTTTGGCTTGGCCATATCTAATAAATAGCCAAAACTAAAAGAAGAAGGGCACCATTATTTGATGCCCTTCTTAACTTAAACAACTTGTATCAACTACTTATTCAGGCTGACTTTTTGTTTTTCTTGACCATCTTTGATTCAACCCGCTTATTTGGGATTTGTGCAGGAGCCGGATTGCTCAATTCAGCGAGGCGCAGCGTGGCAGAGGATCTCCATGAGCTTTGGGTTCTATCAGATGCAAACTCGTATGATTTACCAGTAGCAAGTAGTTGTGTAACTTCAGTATCTGATGTTGCGTTTTTGATTTGTTCTCGTAGTCCCATATATTATTTACCCTTTCTTGTTAGGTTGACAATTTCCAACTTGCTATTATCTGGCCAGCGTGTGATCACACGATTCCAATGGTCATACTCACCTTGAGCATCTGCTCGACTGGAATATTCTTCATCTGATACTCTGGCTCCGTTGCGAAACACAGCATACCGATCTCTTGGTGCCTCACTCGACTCAATGTTATTATCCATTTTCTTATGTTTTATTTGCATAATTACTACCTATTGGGTTTGTTGTTAGTACTAATACATGTTGTTGTCTACCACAATAATACACAGGTTCACAGATGTCAATCAGAATCGTCAATTATACGATTAAAATATTGAATATCCTTGTGTTTGACTACAGCCGCAGGATAAACATATCTACTTTCTCCCAGTGTCTTATTGTAAATTTTGGTTCCGCCGAATGGAAAAGATTTTGTGCCGGGTCTTTGGTATTCAACCAAATATACATCGTGACCGTCTGGATATATAGATACCATTACTTTACGACCCTTTTCTGTGGTTTCATCCACAAGCAACTCAAGCGGAATATTTTTGTACACCAAATATTTTGAACTATTTGGTGTGTAGCTGATCCACACTATCTCCAAACTTTTGGACAGTTTAGATATTTGCTTATCAACAACAATTTCTTGTTGTTTTTTTCTAGACTTTTGTGTCTTGGTTTTAACTTTCACCATACTATTTAATTATATGGCAAATAGTCTGAAAGTCAACGTTAAAAAATTTATACAAAGCATTCTAGTTGATAAAAAGCCTGTTGAATCAAAGCTGTCTAAAAAGAAAAAGACACGCCGTAAAAAAAGCGTGTCTTGATTTTATGGTGCGGGTGTTGGTGCAACATTACCAGACTCTTCTACCACGGCTTTGATCTCACTTTCAATTTCTTTGATACGTTCCTTGTATCCAGTTGCCACATCCTTAAAATCCTTTTTAGTGAACAGCAACGTTTCGGTCAATTCAAACACCTTCTTTTGTGCATCTGCTTTGGAAATTTTAATTGTATTGCTCATAACTTTGATAAATCTATAATTTGTTTGACTGCTTCTATCGGAATATAAGTAGTAACAAAGTTACCATCATCAGCAGTTTTTAAGTCTGGTAACTTATTTTTATCTACTACGATCACAACACCTTCACCTTTGTCTCTGTAGTTTACCAAAGCAAACCTAGCACTCAATTTGAAATCACTAGCAAGATAACTTCCATAGATATTGCGGGTGTTGCCTTTACCCTTGGAAGTCACTTTACCATGACGTTGCAATACAACCAATTCCTTTTTGGACATGCCTCTGAACAAATCATTGGATGTGAATTTATTGAATGTATCGAGTGTGTCCGCAATATGCTTGAGTTTGCCTTGGGGTTCCCAAATCAAATAGTCATATATGCTGGTCTCATAAAGCAAACTGTAGATTCTCATACAAATTATAAATACAACTCTTTGGCTATTGTTGCGTAGTCAAGGGATTCGGTTTTTGGTTTCCAAGAAGCTGTGTTTGGACCTTTTTTATTCTTAACTCCAGTTTTGGTACATTGACTTGGTGTTGGACGACATGCTGGATATTTGGCTCGCTTCTCGCCTGCTTGACGACCACACGCTTTGCATTTCTTTTGCCCAGTCTTGGGATCTTTTCTACATGTATTACAATCTACCCAACCTTTGCCGCCTTTACCACCACGCCGAGCAAACCAACCATGCAGTCCTTGCGACTTTTCTTTGCTGAATCCACCTTCATCCACAACTTCTTCACTGACACCTTTCCAAATCTTGCCTTGGCGGCATCTGACTACGGCCCCACTTGCGTATGCACTTGGCCATTTTTTGTATTTTCGCTTGGCAATACGCACACATCTGTCAGTTTTCTCGGTGGTTAAATCGCTCATAACTATAAATAGATGCTGAAAATAAAAAGCCACGACATCATTTTTAAGTAATGTCGTGGTTTATAATTGGTGGACGTGGAGGGAGTTGAACCCTCGTCTTTGACTATTGTATCATCGCACTCTACACGCTTTTACAATTTTGAATTTGTTAGGAACAACAATCTAATATTGTCAAAAAATATTGTTCTTAAGATTTGCAAGATGTCAACTGAAACTACAAATCACTGTTTTCAGTTCTAGTCCGTAAATGACATTTGTTTCGATTACCGAACTCTCACCGAACAAACGGGCAACCAATATTAGGCTGCAACTGCTGCGACATCCTCGTAAGAGAAGTCATAGCTAACTACATTTTCCTCAGCGGTTAATGTTTTAATGGGTCTTTAGAGAAGCCAACCATCATCTTCTGCGTGCATACAATGAACGTATACTCAAATCGAAACCAGTACACGCCCGTAAATTTATAAAGAACAAAAATGGTTGCTGGTACGGGTGCCGACCCCGCTTGACCGACCTTATGAGGATCAACCGCTTGCCGAAGCCCCAGCAATTATACCTCAAGAATTAAACCCGCCACTCTCAATAAATAGTTATTCTGTGAGTAAAACCGCTTCATATTCGTATGCGTGACTCTCTTTATAATCATTAACATATCGTTTAGCAGCTTTTTCCGTTAGAAACACACGATGAATAGTACGATCGGTATCTCCATTTCGTATCATATACACAGTAATTGATGGTGTATTCTTACTGTCTTGTTTCACAAGCTCATCAGCAACTACAAATCCACCAATCAAAAGCATGATGCATAAAACGTTTTTCATATATACAGTCTACCACAATTTTATCGTGTGTCAAGGTAAATAAAAAACACAAACCGTGCTATTATACGCTAAAAAGCAATGCGGCACATGCGCCCAAACCCTTACGGAATCCTCCTATCGGGTGTTTGTGTTAAATTGGATGATTGTGACTTGCGAATATATGGGGATTTCACGAAAAACGTTCCATTACTGTCTAACCCACCAACGTCAGTCTCCTATACCCTCACACGGGTATCGTGCATTAATTCTATACACTATCAATCAAATCTAAAAATTCAACCCTATCCTATCTGGATCAGATTCGTCCGGGTCAGACATACAGGGGTGTATCGTGTCCCTCACGCTGTTGGACGTTTCCACCCAACACGCACATTGTTAAATTGGCAGGGGATACCGGTTACGCTCCGATTCTCTCAGATTCAAAGTCTGATTTGCTACTATTACAATCAATCCCCAGTTCTAAAATTGGAGCGGGTAGAGGGAATCGAACCCTCACATCAACCTTGGCAAAGTCGAAGGCTACCACTACATCATACCCGCATAAATTGGTGGACCAGACAGGACTCGAACCTGCCACATTCTGCGTGCAAAGCAGATGCTCTACCAGATGAGCTACTGGCCCGTAAAATGGCGGAAGCGAAGGGTGCTGCCCCCTCAGTGCTTTTTAGGGCACGGCAGTTTAGCAAACTGCTGTAGAAAACTAACTATCTACGTCACTTCCGTTAAAGTTACAAAATGATGTTTGTTTTGACCTTGCTCTATTGATTCGTAGAGCTACCATAGCACTGTTTCGGTCGTACCACCTTTCTTATCTTTCAGTACAATCAAGTACTTACTTTTTTTTGATAAGCGAACCGGAATGATCTTCATTCTGGAATACTAGTATCGGTAATCATTTTGCAACCATCTATATATAGATGGTAAAATTTAGACAATCTCCGATTTCTTCAAGAGACGATATTATCAGTCTTCGGTTCCATTGTCAAGTGGAGTTGTATTAAAATGGCGGCTAATGTCCGTACTGCCCGGACCTTCGTCTTTCAACGAACCTAGTTTTCAAGACTAGTGAGGCCAGCTTATATCCCCCTATCAGCCATATAAATTAAAAATTGGTGGGCATAGAGGGACTTGAACCCCCACGGAGGCTTTCACCCCTACGGTTTTCAAGGCCGTCGCCATAAGCCAGACTCAGCCACCTCTCCATGTTAAAAAGAACTATACATAGTATACACGCATACTTGCTGATGTCAACTACAAATAAAATTTCTACCGTTTAGAGCCGTCTTACCATTCAAATTTGAATGCGTCTAAGCAGGGTTTTCGCCCCTCGTTCACTGTATAGTGAATACGTCTAAACTAGCAAATTGGTAGGGGTAGGTGGATTCGAACCACCGCTTTACAGATTTTAAGTCTGTTGACTCTGCCGCTGGTCTATACCCCCGTTAAAATTTGGTAGCACCGACAGGATTTGAACCTGCACTATTCTCATTTTGAGTGAGACGACTCCTTCCAGTTGGACTACATAGCCATTAAAAATTTGGTGGGCATGGTAGGACTTGCACCTACACCCCTTTCGGGACGAGCTTCTAAGACTCGCATGGCTTCTATTACATCACATGCCCAATTTGGTGGCGACGACAGGATTCGAACCTGCACTACCGGAGTCCTCAACCCCGTGACTCCTTCCAGTTGGTCTACGTCACCGTTTGAAAATCCCTCGGCCCACAGAGAATCGAACTCTGTCCCCATGCTCCCAAAGCACGTATGCTACCGTAACACTTTGGACCGAGAATGATGAATTTGCATTCATCGAAAAATGGTAGGCGAGGAGGGACTCGAACCCCCGATAGTCACAGTGTAAATGTGATATTTTAGCCGCTAAACTACCCGCCCATTAAATTGTATTTATCTATTACCAAATTCATCGCCAGTTGGGTTCTGTATTGCAGCATAACACCCAGTGACCGATCAAGTGTTTTAACCTTCGTTGGGGACACCAGATAGAGTTTCAACCCCGAACATGTAATCAATATACCACACCTTCACCGTTTGTCAACAGGCCTTTTGAAAATACTTTTTCAAACAAAAAACCGTTGGTCTTTTTGAGACCAACGGTTAGCTTGAGAGTTTGTATTCAAAAGTAAACCATCGGTATCAGGTCAAACTAGGTTGACCCGCTACTGCTAACGATGATGGTTGTAGACTGTACTTCATGTTCTCTAATACATATTGTGTAAATTTGAAAAGCATGAATTTTTTTCAACAAAAAAGCTGCTGGATTTCTCCAGCAGCTTTTAATTTTGTTTATTCTGTGTTGAATTAGAACGATAGACGCAGACCAACATTGTACACAACTGTGTTGTTTAACACATTATTTGCATACACAGAATTTGCATTCTTGAGGCTGTTGTCGAACCAACCCACTTCGGCAAATGGAGTAACTGTTCCAAATCCAGTGGTGAATGTACGAGCCAACGTACCCTTGACATGAACGGCGTCATAATCCGTGACACGACCCCATTCAACAGCGGGAGTCAGAGTAAAGCCCAAAGGCAACTTCTGCACACGCTCTGCACCAACAAAATAACCATCTTGGTGTAGATCCAGATTGAATGAACCACGAATGTATGGTGTGACCCAATCATTTTGCAATGCCAACTTGGGACTCAGTTCAGTTGAGTTTGGCAAACCACTAGCAGCGGTTTGGTGACGAATCGCAGTACCGTCCAAACGCAGACCAAAGTCCTTGTTTAGGGAAACGGTCTTGCCTGCTCCCACAAGCCAATGAGACTGATCCTTGGTGCCATCAGACACATACAGTCCGCCCACATAAACATCGGCATACTTGAGTGACTTTACAGCACCAATACCAGCGTATGGGGTTTGCTTTGCGTAGGAGACGCCATCAACGACGTAGTGGTTGTTGTATCCAGTGTCAAGCGAAATGCTTGCGATGTCTGCTGCGGTAACAACGGTCAGTGCTGTCAATAGTGACAATGCGAGTGTTAGTAACTTCTTCATAATTTATTTTTTCTCTTTTCTGTTTGTTTGTTGTTTGTGAACTGTCAATTTGACTTTTGGTTAAAATAACCCTTTTGAGGTACATTTGCCAGTTCTCCGTTTTTTGGAAGTTTGCAGCACCCGCTACTATTTCCAAAAAGATTCTTGATTAGATTGCGCAAAAAATTTAACATAGTGTATTCTTTCTAACAGTGATTGTTGTATCACATATATAGTATGTAAATAATGTTATAAATCACATTCTTTTACATTTATATACTTATTACTTTTTGCTCAATTTCTTCTGTAAGCCCCTATCTTTTTCTGGGAGATACACGTAAAAGGCAGTACCCATTTCTGCATTTTCAGCCAATACACTAAAGGTTTCAACTGCTAGTCCAGATACCTTGGTCATTGCGTCTCGAATGAAATTGAAACTATCGCTACCTGAAATTTCGATACCCATACCGTAATTCAACAGACGATACTTAACTTCTTTTACTCCATAGTGGTTTGTCAAAGTGTTGCGTACAGCTGCCTTCAATTCATCATTAAAGACAAATGCTGCCAACTCTTGCTTTGTCATGTTATTATTCATACTCATACAGTCTATCAGATATTTGGTGTTTGTCAACAAAGAAAAAATACATCCGCCAGAAAGCAGATGTATTTTCGTGTCGATTTATTGTGGTTTATACAAAGAACTTTTTGTAGTCGCTGACACCAAACATTTCTTTGATTTGATTTGCCACGTCTGATGATACACCCGCACCCTTGTCCTTTGAATTTGTCTTGGTTAAGTTTATAACCTTGTCAAGATCGTTACGATGTGCTTTTGCCAATTGATTCAATTTGATAATCGCATTCTTTGCTCCAACTGGATCAAGTGGTTGCAATCCATTGGCCGCTATAATGTTCCACTTACCATCAAAGAATTGATATACTCTTGATGGTATCAAACCAGTGTCTTCTTTGGTTGCATAAATTACCAATTTATTTTCTGGAGTAAAACCAGCCGCTTGTGCAGATGTCGGTGCTGCACCTTTTGCATTATAGATACTCTTTGGATTTTTACGATTAAATGCTTGGCGCAACGCTCCAGCAACTGCAACAAGATTTGCAACAGCCTTGGTCAATTCAGCATTAAATGCCATAATTTCTTGACTGGTCGCTTCCTTGAGATATTCCTTGTCACTTTCGAGTTCCTTTTTAACGGCAACAGGATTACCAACACTTTGTTGAAACGCTGCCGAATTGCGAGAGATGATACGATTTATAGAACTCAAGAAACTACGCAGTGCCATGAGACTACGTGCATCATTTGGTTTCGCAGCCATCAATACACCCAAACGTTGTGCCAAATTCTTGAACACAACATCGTTCTTCAACACACCAATCAATTTACTCAATTCTGGGTTGTTGTAACCAGCTTGTGCGGTTGTATCAGCTTCGGCAAATACATTGGACATTGGTTTTGCAGGCTTAATTTCTGGTTGTGCTCCAAGCAAATCTAAACCTTGAGTTGCTTTATCAACAATAGGATTGATTTTACCATCAACTTTTTTATTGACCATGACATCACCAATGGTATACACACTAGTCGCTAAATCACGCAATGCAGTCTTGGTCAATGCTACTGGATTTGTACGATTCAACAAATCACCCAAGTCAATCATACGTGACAAGAATACTTTAACATTTCGGATCTTATTTGCATCCAATTCGGTTTCTGAAGCACCAGGCACTGGTGCCGTTGGAGGCGCAACCGGCGCATCTCCTGGCTTTGGAGGATCTGACGGAATTGTTTTTGGATCTGTAGGATGTGCTGGATCTGGATTTGGATTGCTTGGTGTAGGCGTTTCATTTGGTGGAACTACTACTGCATCCGGTAATGGTTTGTTGGATGCTGGTTCTGGTCCATACAACCAAGTTCTGACTTTAGACACATAATCATAAACGCCTGGAAATACTTTGTCGTAGCGTTTCAATGAGTCCAAAGTATCTTTTTCTGTCTTGGTGCCAAGTTGAGTCTCCATGTTATTCAAGAATTTCAAATAATCACTTTCAACTTGTTTGTAATCCAAACGGCTATTGTCGCCACCTACTTTTGGACCACCAAACATAAAGTTCTTTGCGGTTGTAAATGGATTGGCTTCATTTACCAATGTAAGTGCAGCTGCCCCGCCCATCAATTCTGCCTTCAAATAATCCAATTCAGCTTGCTCCTTTGATACACTAACTTCATTTATACCAAACTTTTTCTTTAACATCCCTAACGCTCCTTTGCGCATCATTTGATTCACAAGATTTGGAGTTTGTAACATTGCTTGTGCTTCTGGTTGAGTCACACTATTGACCCAATTTTGAACAGCAGTACGTGCTGCTTGCGCCGTACCACCTTTTATATCATATGTATACATCAACGAATTCAAAGAATTAATCTTTGGTCTCAAATTAAGTGCCTCCGGTGCTTGTGGAATATCTACACCAGTAGCAGTTGGTTGTTGATCAAAGCCTGGTTGAGCAATTCCAGGTGGCACTTGTGCTGGTGCTACAGGTGCCACAGGTGCTACAGGTAATTGACCACTAGCAGATGTTTCATCATATGGGGGAATTTCGCCGTTGAATTCAAATTGAGCATCCAAGTTTTTAACTTGTTGTATGTAAGTTTGATATTCTTCCGCACTGGCAGCATTTAATGCTTTATTGATCAAATCGCCTCTTCCACTCGACAGATATTCTTCTTGACCCAAATGACTTGTGTCCACATCCATTGCAACTGGTTGATATGGCGTTGTAGGTTGTGGAACTGGCAATGGCGAACCATCCGTGGGCCCACTCAACCACGCAGCCAACTGATCATAAAATAATCCTAGCAGCTTACCAATGGCAATACCAGCACCAGATACGGCAGCACCTTTTGCAGCTGCCTGAATTGGTTTTTCTCCTTTAAGAACACCAACCAAAGTTCTGAGTGCTGTGCCAATTACCCACTTCTTGAGTAATGGTAAACCCGCAAGCCAGCCAGGTGCCGCAGCAAGTGTCATAACAGCAGTCAAACCAGCAACAATGCTGTTGGTCAATACTGGATGTTGACGAGCAAAAATACCAATTTCATCAATTACATTATCAGCACCCTTTACAAATCCAGAACTACGCAATTTATCCAACATCTGTTGAATACGACCCATACCAGCCTGAGCTTCCGCAGACGTTGGTTGTTTTATCAACTTTGGATTTGTTTGAATATTTGCAAAACGCTTACCAAACAAAGCAGAAATTTGTTGAATACGTGCTGGAGCATTCTTTTGATCTTCCTCGCTGGGTGTAAATGGACTAGGACCATGGCCCACAACTTTATCGGTATTCTTTTTGAATGTATTAAACAGATTGTTGATCATCTGTTGATTCTTGGCGTCACCAAAACCTCGACCCAGTGGCGTGGTCAAATATGCCTTGGTACGAGCCAAACCACGCTGAAAAATGTCTTCCTTTAGAACTGGGTGCTCATTAAGATATGTACATAGCATATCTATCTGAATATCTTTGCCGATCTGTTCACCCAATTGGATAGCATAATGTAGATTGGATTTGGGATCTACACCTTGATATGTCTCAGAAATTAATTGATTTTGTGTATATTGTGTCGCAATAAACTCAGTGATTACATTGCGGACCACGGTATCTTGTGCCAGTTGCTTAAATTTTGTCATATGATGCTAGATTTAACATATAAATATTCTAGAATACAACAAATCAGCCGAAAATTCCGTGGCTAAATTTTGAAGAATGTTTGGCGTGAGACTTCCGTCGGTGCCGTTGACCGGCAGTTATCGATATTTTTGAGGTGTATGCGGTTCACAAAATCTTTTTGAGAGACTGAAAATCGTAACCTTCAAGCTTTGGCAACTTGGCTTTTTTTTGCCTATAAGCATCTACAGTTTCCAAAACTTTTTTGTTATTTTTATGAAAATCTCCCTTGTGACCCAAATGCAAATGATGGTTATCATCTGTGATATCACCATTATCAATAAATGTTTCACACAACGTAATCAAATTGCTAGGCTCTAATTCCAGTTCCGGAAACAAATGAAATGGTCGAATGTGATGTACCTGAACACCGATCTTTGCACCACACGCAGCACACACCGGATTATTTTTCAAATGTTTTTTTCTCACAGAACCCCACTGTGGACTACGCTTGACCGCAGGTTTTCCACGTTTGATGTCCTCAGCCAATTGTGAATCGGTATTCTTCATCACTTTCCCACTTTCAAATAATGTTTCATAACCTCTTTCACCATCTTTCTAAGAGGTATTCCAAGACGACCAAATTTTTGTCGTATCTGAGCAATACTCATGTTTGGAAATACTCGTTCTAACTCAGCATTCAAATCATACTTCTGACCATGATCTCGCTTCGCCATCGCCCTTTCGACCGCAATCTTCATTCCGTTAACTAAAAACACATCATCCCGCTTCATTGATATATTGAGACTCGTAGCCATTTTTTTAGCCGCTTCCAAATACTCAATCTCAGCAGCCAACTTATCTACTTCAATTTGCAATTGTCGCTTTTGTGCTGGCGGCAAAGTTGCTCCCTTTACATGCAAATCTGCACTCTTTTGACTGTACTGCTCGTCTTTCTCCCGTATCATTTGATCCAATTCACCAGTGTCGGGTGTGGGTACAGGCACAGGAGTAGTTGGTGCCGCAACCTTATTCAATGTGTTGGTAGGAAACTCTATTTCACTACCCACTCGAACCGAATCAAAGTTGTTGTTGTCTATAATTTTAATTCTTGCAACTTTACCATCATTACCAACGCTCACTATGCTTCCAATAGGACTGTAAGTACCCAACCCAGTGACCTTAACAGTGTCTCCAACCTTTAGTGTCTCACCAGTGGTTCCCAACCCATACATACTTACAGGAGAAGAACCACCAGTTGATACGGGTTTATCTTGCTTGCCAGTTTCATAAAATTCATCGTATGGGAACAGACGACTGCCGGGATTATACAATATCTCCTTGGGATTCAATCGCAATTCACCACATATTTTATCCCACGTATCTTTATACTTAGCAGCATTTTCTTTGTTGGACCAAAATGTCATGATGGTCACTTCGCCGCCTGGTCTGGTATCATCGGGTACTTCAAAAAAACGACCTCGATTTTCCGGCCATCTGTCGCCTCTATCCAGTTCTTGCAATATTGTCCACAAATCATTGTGACCTCCACCCCGCTTGCTGTTTCGTATGGATTTAATGATTTCCGTCGCCCTTCCCGATTCGTTACGGGGTAAATCCTCCATCCGCTCCACGTCACTTATCACATCATCATCATTGCTATAAAACTTATTGGTGTCACGATCATACCCAAAATAATTCTCACGCTTGCTCACAGTATCATCATACACCAAAAACGCACTACGATTGTGATTGCTATTATAATTGTAATATTTACTATTGTAGACAACAGTATCCGGATTTTCTAATAGCAAATGTTTAAGTTTGATCATACTCTCTATAATAAGTAGAGAAAAATGCTGAACCAAGATCATAAAAAAGAGCCACAAGTTTTAAGGCTTGTGGCTCTTTGTAAATTGTCAACTTCTATGTGTTACGGAGTAGATGTGCTAGGTGTTACACTTGGTGTTACAGTTTTAGTTGGCGTCAAGCTAGGTGTAGCTGTTAAGCTCGGAGTTGCAGTCAAGCTAGGTGTTACACTTGGTGTTACACTTGGTGTTACAGTTTTAGTTGGCGTCAAGCTAGGTGTTGCAGTCAAGCTTGGTGTTGCAGTCAAGCTAGGTGTTACACTTGGTGTTTTAGTTGGCGTCAAGCTTGGTGTTGCAGTCAAGCTTGGTGTTGCAGTCAAGCTAGGTGTTATGCTAGGAGTTACAGTCAAGCTTGGAGTTACACTTGGTGTTACACTAGGTGTAGGTGTTATGCTAGGAGTTACACTAGGTGTAGGATCTGGTCCTGGTGGTGCTGCTGGTCCGGCGCCTGGAGCTTGGTTTATTTGAGTTATATGAGCCATCAGTTCTTGATACTCACGCAAATGCTTTTTGTAGCCCTCCATAATAGTATTGTATGGAAGATGTTTGTTTTGCTGATAGTAAATTGCCCAATCAATAATCATAGATGTATACCTCGTTTAATATATAAGTATATATGTGCTGTTGAAATAATTAATATTAAAATGATGACCCCCAACTAATAAGGCAATGTAAAATTTGGTGGGTACGATATGAAAATGGAGCATCGTGTTAGAATCGAACTAACTCTGTGTTGCCACTACGGTTTTGCAGACCGCAACCTTCCCATTTGGCTAACGATGCATAAAATTGGCTGACACTGTAGGACTTGCACCTACAATCTTTCGGGTCAGAGCCGATTGCGTTTCTATTACGCTAAGTGTCAATTAAAATTGGAGCCTGTTACTGGAATCGAACCAATGCATTCTCTTTACGAAAAAGAAGTGCTACCACTATCACCAAACAGGCATTAAAAATTGGAGCCTTATCCCAGACTTGCACTGGATTCTCAAGTTTACCGAACTTGCATAATAAACTACTTATACTAATAAGGCAATGTAAAATTTGGTGGGTACGGTGAGATTTGAACTCACAACATTCTGTTTCGAAGACAGATACTCTATCCAGTTGAGCTACGTACCCATTGTTAACTAACTGTATATATTCTATCACACTTTCTTGAATCGTCAACAAAAATTATTTCAGTGGAATATACAGATCGCCAGTTAAACCTTTTTCACTTAAATAACTGGCATCACTAATTGCAAGAGGACTTTTGATGTATCCATATCGCTTGCTCAATATATTACGCAGTTCTTTACCAGCTAATTGTATTAAATCTAATTGAGCTTGTCCTTTACTAGTGTTAATTTTACCAGCAAGGCCTGCGGGCAACATATTTTCATACTGTTTATACAGTCTAACTATATCATTGTAATGCGACAATTCTAAACCCGACCCTTTTAACTTAGTGGTTATTATTTGTTTACCAAATTTTTTGGCAACTTCTATATTGTTTGTATGATTTGCTCCTAATGTAGCCACCAACTTGTCACCGATCTTGGTACTGTTGATACCCAATCCCACATCACCATATGCCGGATTAACACCTCTGTATACAGTCAACTCGGGTTGTATTTCGGTCAATAAATCTTTTAATAATATCATATAGTATATAGTTTACCATTTTCTACATGACCAATATCTTGCTTTTGTTTTTGGTCCTGGATTGGTATCACAATGATGTCTTGCTCTAAAACTTTTGCGTCTCGCTGGATTACTCTTCTTGATCCTCATGTTGGGATCACCAAAATTTACCTTCTTGATATTGCCAGTAGCAGGATTTTTTACATAAACTTTGAACTTTTTTACGTCTCCTTGCATCGGTTTGTTCAATGGAACCGTTCTACCATGATACTCGGATTCATCCAATATGTCACTTTGTTCTTTAACATAATGTAGAAGCTCTATCATGTCATTTCTAGATTCAAGAGTAATTTCATCTGATTCTTTCATAACACAATTAGGTACCATGTGGTCGCCCTTTTTCTTCATTCCAACCTGTTTATATCCATCCCAACATGGATTTTCAATTTCCGTAAGCAGATCTTTTAACAGTATCATACATTATAAATATAGAATCATATGTGAATCTTATAATAAATTGGTGCTCGGAGTTGGAGTCGAACCAACAATCTACTCGTTAGGACCAAGTTGCTTTATCCATTTAAGCTATCCGAGCAAAATGCGAGTGGTGATAGAGTTGGGAATCAAACCCAAACCTCAAGTTTTATTACCTTACTGGAGTTTATCGACATGACAATCGTAAGAATAATACATCTAAAATATAGGTTATTCCGTAGTCGTCGTTTACATTTACCCAAATAAATTTGGATCATCCCAGCTACAGCTAACCTCTGTAACGTGCTTTCATTACACTACTCTATCAAAAAATGGTGCATCCGGTAGGAATTGAACCTACAACCGTCCGGGTAGAAACCGGAAGCTCTATCCATTTGAGCTACGGATGCATTAAAATATTTTGAAAAATCTTTCATACACAGATCCTATGTAATCAGAGACTTGTCGCTTAGTTGCTTTCCTCAAATTTCACTCACATAATATCGATTTACTAAGCCTTTGTAAATCTAAAGATGATCTTTGTTACTATTCAGTTTGTGTCTTACTTATCATGTTTTTCAGACCTTATCAGCTATCTCAAAAAATTGGTTGTCTCTGACGGTAACGCTCCGTCGTCACACAATTATCAGTTGTGGGCTTTACTCTTAAGCTAAGAGACAATTAAATTGGTAGGACTCCACGGTAACGATCCGTGTTCCACTGGTTAAAAGCCAGTTGCTTCACCATTAAAGCTTGAATCCCATTAAATTGGTGGATGTGGTGGGATTTGAACCCACAACCTTTCGGGTAAGAACCGAATACTCTAATCCAGTTGAGTTACACATCCATTAAAAATTGTATCTACTGTTGTCAACGAACTATAAACATCTTAACACACATTCGTCATACATCAACAACTTTTTTCAAAACCGCTTCCATCACGTTTCTGCTTCTTTTTGATGGTGACGGATACATGAAAGATCTTGTTTTGCCTACAACATACGGCGGTGTTTTACCAACGCTCGTATACTGCGATGCTGTTATGTCAATGATCACGCCGCCTTGACTTTGCAACCACCAATGACTCACGTTGTTTTCATCTTTTGCTTGAAATGGCTTGAACGTATCAGTCAATGAAAATTTATTCATCAAACAATACAACGCCTCGGTAGCAACATAACAATGTCCATACATAGGATTATTTGCATTTGTTTGCCGATACTCGGGTTTCAACAATTTTGGATGCAAACAATTTGCTATTGCGGCAATAAGTTTTGGTACCGTTGGAACTGTATTTATAATCATATGTTTCTAAATCATTCACCGCTCCGTGACACCACAGATCCATAGATATACTCCGATTCATCTATGTTAAACTTGGGCAATACCAAGTGCGATTACTACTAAAATTGTTTATGCTGTGAATGATTTACCACACCCACAACTAGATTGTGCATTTGGATTTTTAATTTTGAATCCACCATCGGTTAATTCATCACTATAATCAATTATACATCCAGATAAATAATCACTACTGAATTTGTCAGATAATACTTTGACTCCAAAGAACTCTGATACTATATCATCGTCACGAATTTCATCAAAAATCATTCCGTATTGTAAACCAGAACACCCGCCGCCTTCTACATACACACGTAATGTTTTGCCTGCGTTTTCTATATCATTACTCAACATCTCAGATATATGAGATGCTGCGGATTCTGTCAATATTATATTTGTCATAGATCAACAACTTTCTTAAAATTACATCACAATGTCGGAATGGAAAATGGTGAGCAAAGTAGGACTTGAACTGACAACACAAAACTCCACAGAAAGAATTTACTTAGGTTGTACATTTGGAACACAATATGTTTCACTGCACTGATTAAATTTTATTGGGCTTCTCAACAACAATGTTCCAAATATCATATCAGCAAACGGTAACACTACATTCAAATTGCGATTCATATAACGATGATGTAACAAATGATGTCCATTCAATCTTCTATACCACCATACATACTCAACACTTCTTTGTTTGGGTAAATGCATATACCAATGTATTGCTTCGTAAGTTAGATAATAACACATTGAAACAATAAATGTTAATATAAACATCTTGTACCCAAATACAAACATAGGTAATCCAGCCAATAAAGATATAACAATACCATTCCACTTTGCCATAGGAATCTTTTTACCATCATCACCATCTTGAGCGTGGTAAGTTTCATCGTACTTGTAAATGCTATGATGTACCTTGGTATGAGCATTATAAGCATATGTAAAACCAAATGGAGGTTTATGCATAACAAATCTATGCAATGTCCACTCACATACACTACACCACATAATCAAACCAACAATCGTTAATACTAATATCATACCTATAAATAGTATGATAATTTCAAAATGGCCCGGATTGTCAGTTACGCTCTGACTCATTCTGTTCTTCAAACAGACGCTTCTACTAAGTTAGCTTAATCCGGATTAAAAATATATTGACAAGTCAAAGGACTCGAACCTTTTCGGAACAGCATCACTGCTCCTTTACCACGCCATGCGCACTAGCACCTGTCAAAATTGATCTGTGTGGTTGGATTCGAACCAACGGCCTGTGCTTATTCACACTTTTACGGTGTCATTTACCATCATAGTGAGCACGGATCTACCTCTGAACTACACACAGATTAAATTGGTGGGAGCAGTAGGACTCGAACCTACGAAGGCGTGAACCGAGACGTTTACAGCGTCTTGCACTTGCCGCTATGCGATACTCCCATTAAAATTGTCAGATAGATAAAACTTTAGCTTTCTAGAAGTTTAGCGGTTTAACCTATCTGTTCGTTATTACACGAAATTTGGTGGTAGCGATAGGATTTGAACCTACAAGTTTAGCACATGGCAATTGATTTACAGTCAATCTCCTTCACCAGTTTGGATACACTACCATTAAAAAAATTGTTAGGGCGTTTCGGTTAAACTTACACTAGGATTTCACATCGTTCAAGCAATTTGCAACTTGCTCATCTATCTAGCTTGTTTTTTAGCACGTACTCATCCCTATTAAAATTGGCTCTCGGAAAAGGAATCGCACCCTTATCATTCGGTTAACAGCCGAAGGTAATACTATTATACGATCCGAGAATTAAAAATTGATTTGAAAGCGTGGATTCTCTTACCACTACTTAGGGTGCGTTGCACTTCCGTTCGGACTTCAACCGACTCTCTTTCAAAAGTGTTTACTGGATTTCACATTGTTCCATAATTATAGTCTAATACTCGTCAGTGTCAACTTATAAATACGTCTATCAGTGTCCCATACAGTTACTACTTCGTTGCATCGTACACGTTCCTTGGAGTCGAACCAAGAACCCCGCCCGGGTAAAGATTGGGGTGAACCACTCAACATATACTAGCTTGTCGCCTTCATCTGTATGTTAAAAATTTGGCGGTCATACGGGGTTACGCTCCCCGGACTTCCCTTAGACAGAGGGTTAGGTTACTATTACTTTATATGACCATAAAAATTGATTCCACTTCACATAATACAGGCTTACACTTCTGATTTTCATCAGCGGGTTGGGAATCGAACCCATTACATGAGACCATGCCGTTTTTTATTTATCTCATTTATATTAGTGGAAATTGGAGCACCATGTCGGAGTCGAACCGACTTATTCACTTTGGAAGAGTGACGCACAGCCGTTATGCCAATGGTGCATTTGTTAAATTGGAGCAAGTGATGGGAATCGAACCTACAATTAAAATGGATGTTTTTTGAATTAACTACTATTTATAAGTAGTGTGATTATACACCATAACTATCGTATTACTTATGATCAAAAAAAACATTATAAAAAACATGAACGATGATGAGTTTATCAAACTGTTCTATTCTAGCAATTCAATTGGTGATATTATCTTCAAACTCAAACTAAATATCTGTGGTGCCCAATACAAAAATATCAAAGTGAAGTGTAATAAATTGAAATTGAATACATCACATTTTGATTCATCAAAATATAGACTTTCAGCGCAAAACGTTATAAGACAAGATATGAAATCTATTCTGGTAGATAATTCAAAATATAAATCAATGAATCGTCTCAAAATCAGATTAATTTCTGAGAAGTATCTAAAATATGAATGTTCTATTTGTAGTCTTACATCTTGGTGTGAGACACCAATATCATTACAATTGGATCACATCAATGGAATTAGAAATGATAACCGGATCGAAAATCTCAGATTATTATGTCCGAACTGTCATAGTCAATCAGATACATATGCTGGTAAAAACAAAAGTAAAATGGCATCCGCCGAAAGAATCGAACTTTCCCACTGAGATTTGGAGTCTCTGTCGCCTGCCTTGGAACATGGGCGGATATCATAAATTAATTAGTTGGCAGAGCATGATCGCTCCTGATGCCTGTTCTCGGTAGTTGAATATAACGGAACTCAGAATTTTGCATCTGACAACTAAATTGGTGGTCCAGTAGGGAGTTAAACCCTAAATTCAACGTTCGTAATGTTGTGTGATATTCAGTTTCACCACCGGACCGTAAATGGTAGTCTATGTGGGTGCTGCCCCCACTTTTCCAGTTTGAAAAACTAGCGAACTAGCTGATGTTCGAATAGACCATTGTAAATTGGTAGCCTCACTCGGAGTCGAACCGAGTTTTCTGAATTGAGAATCCAGAGTCCTTTCCTATTAGACGATAAGGCCATTAAATTTGGGGTGATATACGAGTGCTGCCCTCGTTCCTTGAGTTTCACAAACTCAGGTGCTAACTGTTACACCAATATCACCATTAAATTGGAGCCAAGGATGGGTAATGCTCCCACATACGGATTGCTCCTGCCAGTTTACAAAACTGGTGCCTTACTTGTCGGCCACCTTGGCATTTATTAAATTTCTATACTTTATTTATGGAAATTACCTCAGTAATTCCGTCATCGCCACACGGGTTCTGTATTGCAGCATAACACCCGTTGACCAATCAATTGATTTTTCCAGACTTTACCTTATTGTTGGTTTCCCAACTCACTGGCGGAGGCTCAACAGATGGAGTTTCAAGCCCTCGTTTCTTAAATTGTTCTAACAGTCTATCACACTTTTTATCGCTGTCAACTGTCTTTTTTTTCTTTTCGTTTTTCTTTGCTGCGCTTTGTCTCGCAACTGTTATTACTTTAGCACCCTTTCTGTAACTGTCAATACCTTTTTACCAAAACGTTCAAACAAAAAAACCGTCACTCATTTCTGGGTGACGGTTGATATTGTTTTTTTATTAGTTATGTATACAAAATATCAGCCGCCAACCTTTCTTTTATCAAAGGTTGTATTATACCATTCACGCTTAATATGTTGTACACAAACTGGTGTCATATACGAATAACTATCTTGGAAATTGAAAAACATCAAATCTTTTTTAAGTTTTTCAGTGAATCAACAGCCACGCCCCGATCACGTCTGCTCGATTTGCAGCATCATCACCATCTCCAGGCTTTACGACAACATTCCACTTTGGCTTGTCGCCAACCGGAATCTTCATCATTTCGTCGTAGGTGATCACACTATCTTTGTTCACACCATACTTCGCCGCCAACTTCTGCTTCAGTGTTTCCACAGCCTCTGGTGATTTGAATTGCATCTTACCATCAACCTTTACCAACTTACCATCAACATCCTTGAGAATCAAATCGGTAAACATTTGTTTTGGTACAACAGTTGAATGTTTGGTGCTCTTAAAGTTGATTTGCTTTTCTTGATCTGGGGTGGCACCCATGCTGAAATTCATTTTGAAGTTGTTTGGTTTATTACCCAATGCCACACCAGCCATCTTGGTATAAGCATAAAAATCAACGTCTGGAAAGTCTTTAGCTACACTGTATGCTAAATCAACATAATCTGGACTAAAAAAGTCGCCAGCATCATGCCAACGTACCACAATATTTGTTCCTTTTTTATCAAACTTGCTTTTTTCTGCGGATAACTCACTCTCCAACTTGGCTTTGAATCCCTGTGGATCATTCAACAAAAAGTTTAACATTCGTGTTTGTGACATGGAACTTGCCTTCCATTGAACATATCCACCTTTCTTGGCATAACAATATACCTTACACGCACCAGCACCAGGGCATGTATCCACAACAACAAATTCTCCAGTCGCCTCCTTGACTGCCAAGCCTTTCAGTGCAGGTAAACCAATGTTGTAATACACCGTACTGCCGCCGCCGCTGTGTGTGATCTTTTCGTTCTGCTTCAGAATCTTGTCTGGACGTTGTGTGATTGCTGCCTTTAGTTTATCCAAATCAAATGTGCGGTCACTTTCATCCTTGATTTTGATATTACCCCGGTGAACATACGGCATTTTATATTTATCCACCTTGTCAGCCGTGGACACATACACAGGATTACCCTTTTTATCTAACTTAGGTAATCCTGTTTTTTTATTCACAACAGGCTCACCACGAACCTTTTGCAAATATGCCTGCATTTCATCGGGTGTCATTACCTTGGTTGTGGCACCAAGCATATCAGCCTCGCTCAACTCTTGAGCCACAAATTTATCAAGTGGCGTGGCTTTTACTCTGGCAAAATAATCTTCGCTCAGAATCTCATTGCACACAGAGTCTACAACTTCTTTGATAATTTGCTTTAATTCGTTGCGGGAAATCTTCATATGTTATAATTTACTACCTTTGTGTTTATTCACAATAGTTTTGATCTTTTTGTAAAATGCAGCATCTGCTTTGTTGCCCGTGCTCAATGCAATCTTTTCTTTTCTTGATGCAACCACAGCATCTCCAGTATCAACCACACCATCCTTGGTTTGATCCAACGCCTTGGCACTCACCTTCTTGACATCACCTTTTTCATCAAGACCATATCCAAATGGTGCTGGTTCATCACTGCGTACACGATATTCTGCTCCCATACCAGCTTCACCACCGCTCAAACGTGCAATCTTGCTGCGCAACATTTTCTTATAGTTTTCAATGCTGCCATAATCTTTTGCTCTGGATGCATCTGGATTTGCCAACAATGCCTCCAAATCCTTGATATCATCAGCAACAGAATCTTCACTTAAATGCGCAGTAAGTTTGTCGCTTTCTACTTCAGCTGCATCATTGGGGTTTCCTTTGAACTCTTCGGCAATAATTGAGCGAATGAGTTTTTTGAATTTTTGGTTTTTGGTCATAGAATTGGTTTCTTGTAAATTTTTATCGGTACTGAATTTATCCATAATTTCTGGTGGTATGCTTGTGGTGATCACACTTTCTTTGTTGGCGAGTTGACGAATTTCACTGGAACTTAAAAACTTTAATACTTGCACAGCATCACGATCCGATGTCATTAATTTGCTGGGATCAACACCAAGATTGCGAATCAAGCTTGCAAAATTACCATATGTTTTTACATTAGCATCGCTACCAACTTCTCGGTCAAAGTTTTGTTGCTTCCACATCAATATACGAATTCCACCAACAGTAGACACAAATACTTTAACAGCAGGATAATTTGTAGGCATAGATGATTGTTCTTTAATTGTATTTTTACGAAAATCTGAATATAATTTTTCGACAGACGCCCAATTCTTTTTGTCTTGCTCAGTATCCTCCGACGCTGGTAATACATCTTTCAACGTTAATCGTTTATTATGAAATTGCTGAACCACTATTTTCATATCATCCATCATGGTTCTGTAATCACCCAGTGTAGGATCTTCCGAAATTGAATTGAAAAATTGTTTTTTCAATTCATCAGCATCCGCACTTCCACTGTCTCTAGCATCTCTATATGCCTTACCAACCAAAGCACGTTGCTTTTTCCAATCTATATATTCTGGCTTTGCATAGTTTTCAGCATCCCAAACCTTGCGTTGCTTGCTGATTGGTTCCAAAACACGATTGTTGATAAATCCAGTAGCAGCTTGCCATAATTTATTCAACAATACCTTATCATCTTGCTCATCATATTCACTACCAATACCATACTTGTTCATCACATACAAATTGGCAAAGCTTCCAGCATCCAACAAATCTTTCAGCCTCTTTCCAACAAACCCTCTCATAAAATCTTCAGCAGTATGAGCTTTATTCAAAGCTGCGCCAGCTTGTTGCAAAACAAGATCGTGACTTTCAGTCAAGATTTGATTTTGTAGTTTTTTTACTATTTTATGTAATTGTGTAGAATTCATACTATTAACCTAGATTACTATAAATAGTAATAAAACAATAGTTCTTTACAAAAATCGATCACAGTGAATATGTGCCAGCAATGTGTTTGAATACAACTTCATATACTTTCTTAGATATAAATACTTGGTCTTTACTTTTTAGAATACCATCAAAGTCTATTTTTTCAAAATACTGCTCGGCTTGAGTGAAATTTTGATTGTAAGTTTTAACAAAAGGAGCAAACTCAACATCATCTTTTACATTATCAAATGCGCATTTATATACATAATACCTACGATAAATTTCAATTACAGTGTATTGCAGATCCGAATCGTGTCGATAATTATCCATTTCTTCAAACATTGGTTGGGTCAAAATACTGTGAGTTTCAAATCCGAATCTACCCAAACACGTCGCTGAACCAATATGAAAATTATAAAGAGTTGTAGCCATTTGTTCAAAATCACCACCATCTTGCAACCATGGATGATGAATACCCTGAAAAAAGCAGTACGCAAATTTGTCACTGTATTCAGATATGTTTTGTTGATACATACAATGCTCATAGCCACGATTTATGCGATTCATCAAATTAATGCTGAAATACACAAACGTGTCCATAGAAGTATCCATGTCCACCGAAAACTCACGACCACGCATATTGATTTTAGATCCCACAGAAAGATTGTGTGCCTCAAATATATCGTCGGGTCGTAGATGTTGCTTGCGAATCAAAAAATGAGTCGGATGATAATGTAAACAATACAAATCATTTTTCAAACCAGATTCAACAAGATTATCCTCAATACCAATCTTTCGCTCAAACGCCAATAAATCATTGTTGTCGGTACACCCACGCATTTCACCCACATAATCAACCTCACCATTTCTGATTTTGTTCATGTACATCTGCAACGTATCAGTGTTGACAATAAAATCATCATCCTCCATGATCAAAACAATGTCACGTATTTGATCCCAATTTTTACTCAACACGGTGCGTATATTTACACCATGATTACCTTCACCTATATCCAAATAATCAATCTTGATTCTGGGATCATTCTGTGTGAGTTGATCAAAATATTGCCGTACCTGAGTCAATTCAGCAGCATCTCTATCACCTGGCCCTGGACTCACAGCAATAAACAAATTATCAAACAAGTATTGCAACCTATTGCGCCAATTAAGTATTCGTATATACATCAACAACGGATCACTCACAGATATTAAAACACAACTGGCATTTTTATTAAACATATACACATACATATGTATTGTTGTTATATGAAACGAGATATTGCCATATTTACCATCGTAAAGAACGAATCCTACTTTCTAAAAAAATGGATTCAATACTACAGCCAGTTCTTTGATCTCCAAGACATGTTGGTGCTCAACAACAACAGTGATGACGGCTGCACCAATAATATACACATACGCACACAACTGCTCGTTGGTAACAACAACCACGACTGTCGATGGCTGACACAACATGTACGATTGCAATTTGAAACTCTACTGCACGATTACAAATACGTGATGTATGTGGACGTTGATGAATTTATTGTGCCAACACACAACCCAAATCTACGATCATACATTGAACAACAAATCAATAATGGTAGCAATTGTTTGATATCAACAGGTTGGAACATAATCCATTATCCAGAAAAAGGAGAAACAACATTCGACTTTTCCAAAAATATTTTGAGTCAACGCCAACATGCCAACGATTGCAAAGAATATAACAAACCATACTGTGCCAACTATACATTGGATTTTATACCTGGAAATCATTCGGCACCCAATGAACAATGGCACTCACAACATCAACGCAACGACGCAGGTGCTTTGCTGCTACACGCCAAATTGTTTGATATGCAATATACAGTGCAACGATATCAACAAGTATTACGCCAATTCAGCAAATTTGAGCCTGGCGCACCAATCTCAGATCATTTGTATATAATAGATAATCAACCACAACAGTTTTTAGATTATCACTTTCCCCAACGCTTCAATGGTAGTGTACACCATTTGAGTCAACTTATACACTACGATTACACACATCTATTCTAAATAATTATGAAACCAATCGCTTTGGTCACAACCGTAAAAAATGAACCATACTTTTTGCCAAAATGGTTGCAATACTATCGCAATTATTTTGACGCACAAGACATATACATTCTGGACGATAATACCACCGACGGCTCCACAACCAATATTGATGCCAACGTAATACCAGCAATCAATCCAACTCCCAACAAATACAACATTGTGTGGATCAAAGCTTTGATCGACACACATATAACTCGTTTGGTCGATGAATATCAATCCATTTTATATTTGGACGCTGACGAATTCTTGGTGACACGCAATCAACAAAATTTAAGACAATACTTGCTGCAACAATTAGATTGTAGACCAAATATAGACGCCAATACAAAAAGACACACCAAATGGTCACCATTTATTGGAGATCACCGTGTCTGCATCACCACGGGCTACAACATCATACACATTCCCACGCTAGAATCCAAATTCAATGACAACCTCAACATACTACAACAACGACAATATTGCTATAGAATAACCGCATACGATAAACCATCAGCTGCTAACCACTTTTTGAATTACGCAGAAGGCTTTCACGCAGCAAGCAACGAAATTGCATTCTCAGAATTCAGTAGAAATGACCCAAATTTGATGATGTTACACGCAAAATTATATGATCAAGATAAATTAATACAACGCTACACTCACGTTTTTGGAAAATACGATGGTACCATCCTGGACACAGATCACACATTGATAGTTGAAAACAAAATACAACAATTCATTGATCATCACTTCTGCCGAGCAGATAAAATTATGAAAATCAATGAATTGTTCAACTACGATTACACACATCTATTCTAAAACAAAAAAGCCCCATCGCTAGATGGGGCCTGTAAGTTTTTACACCAAGTTACTCACTCTGTAGCAAATATGTGTTGCTGATAGCCTTGAAACTAAACTCACGATCAAGACCACGCACCACCACACCTTCACGATCAACACCTGCGTTCAATACACTCTTGCCATCAGCATACCGCAACATGGTGTCCACCAAATTCTCAGTGGGTAATACATATTTATTCTGTTCAAGCACAGGCACCATCGGTACTTCCAACCTAAACAACAACCACTTTAGTTCATCAAAGTACAAGCGACGGCCAGTATCAATATCATAACCAGTAAAGAAATACAACTTGTGGTCGCTCAATTTATACAAATTACCATTGATACCAGCACCAATCAGTTCTCCCTGAAGTGCAATATTTCTGCCGTGTGCAGTCAACTTTGCCTGCAACTCCAACATTTTAGCCATACGCCACAAACTGTTGTCGTCAGTGTCACTCAATTCCCAGTTGCGCCCACATACACCAAATACTCCATTGTTGAAGTAACAAGTGAAACTGGTACCATCCAACTTTTCAGTGATGTACACCCGCTCACCCAAGGGCAAAAAGCCTGTGTCACCCTCAAAGTTCTGTATACGAGTTTCATCAGTCTTGGGAATGAAACTCGGAAATACACCCTTGATATACCCAGCCAATTGAGCAGAAATTGGCGGCTCATACTTGACAATATCAAGTGCCTGTGTCAAATCATCACCTTCCTGAGCCTCAATTATACCCTCCGGAATCGGAGTCAATAAACCCTGACTGATCTGCCCACGCAAACGAATGGTCTTGAGACGAAACCCCTCAACAGCACCCATACGCTTATAACTGCTTCTGCGTAGAAACTCAAACTGTGGACGAATTGGCAAAAAGCTGTCAATCTCATAGTAAACAGCCAAATCATTCACCCTGAACTCATTTTTCTTGACCACAACCTTCCAACCCTTGACACCGACCAACTCAATGGCATCAGCACCAGCAATAGGTTGAATGTCCACAATCCGAACAACACTAGCCAATTTACGTTCAATAGTCATAACACACTAAATATACCACCCAGTTTATACAAAGTCAACAACTTTTTCACCGTCAATAATTTCTATATCAAATTCATCAAGACTACACTGCTCACCATCGTGTCGCTCGTCACCCACTTTGTAGCCAAGTTCCAATTCATAATCATATTTACACACACGAATACCCGTAACTAAAATACTGCCTTTGACAGCCGTGATGGTGTCGTTTTCTATTTTAATGTAGCCCTGAAAAGCATCCGCCCATTTTTCAAGCTCCACAAGCGTCAACCTACTGCCGTATTTATTGTAATCAAATACCTCGGTGCCAGCTTTGAACCAAGTATTGGGCCTGGCAATTAATTTAACATATTTCATTCAATACCTTTATTTTTTCTAATTTCTAACAGACGTTCGTAATTTTTGGACCAAAATAACACATGCCGCTCACCATCTTTCTGGGTAAATTGAATGAGGTCGATATGGATATGGTTTGTAGTAAAAAGATCCACCGTCAAAATGTGGATACAAATAAACAGAAGCAGGAACAACAATAATCGGCCTGGGCGTATAAACCGCACAACCCGTTGATAATAAAAATAATAATAAATAAATCTTCATATCAATTCCACAAATAATTGTAGTACAATCCCAATTGCCGCATTCCCAAACTAAACCTGCGTATCTTGGGCATCTCATTATTCAGATACTCGTCAGTATCCCAATTGTTGCCCCGTGGTAAATTTATACCAGTAGTATCATACTGCAACGCAAATTGTATGTTTAACAACACACTGCGCCACTCATCAACACTCATGGTGCCAATACTATCGCCACTCACAGGATCCAATAAATTCGGCACATTACTACCACACACATACATATGATCAATCATATACGTCACCCTGGGCAACATATAAGCACTAAATTGTGTGTTGAACCTGCGCATGTTGCTGCGATTGCAACCCCAACACCCATAACGCACATTGTCCACCATATCACGAATAAATTGTAATAATCTCATATCTAGATATATAGTTGTATCATTGCCTGCTGGGAGGTCGATACATAACTATACACACAATCACAACAACATTCAACACAATTCCCAATATACTGTTGATATAATTAAAAACACCACTCATATGCGTAACTCTCAAATACTGTATCACACACAGTTGCCCCAGTATACCACACACATACATACTGTAACTCACATTGCGACTACACCCATGCCGCAAAATACTCAGTATCTGAAATATAGGCCCAATATTAAATAATACAGTAAACAAAATACCATACACATACTCTATATCATACTTCATAACATTTATAACATTCACACAAATCAATAATTCAATAGTTCAATAATACCAGTACCAACATAGTACCACCAACATATGTAGTTTATCCACACATTTTTTACCACAACAATAAAAAAATAATGTCAGGGCCCCCATACACAATAACTTATACACCAAAAACACCGTAAATAACACCGTATATCAACATATGTACCGCCACACCGCAAAAACTGCTGTGCGTGTTGTAAAGCTCTCACCCCGGGTATCGAAGCCCCGGGCCCTGCATGTTCAGAACCACTTGACACAGGGCCAGGGCCAGGCTCCCCCGGTTAGTTGGCAACTGTAGCAGGGTATAGGCGTATGCATCCCCGGTTAGTTGTATTTTTGGCACAGGCCCTGGGCTATACCCCGGCTGGCTTGATTGCAGCTAGGCACCCCCATGCTTGGTTCAATGCCACTCGCTGAAGAAGCAGTCGCCACCGTCGTAGGGCAACGCAATGCTGTAGCTGGTGAGCCTAAAGCACACCTTGCCACCGCCAGTGGTTTTGATGCGATGCTGTTTGCCGTTGCCAAGCTCTATGGGTTGTTTGAGGACGGGACGACAGGTGCCGCTCATGGTACCATCGTAGGTTCGGGTTTTGTCCATACTGGCTAGCCAAGCACTTTTGCCAGTGACCTTGACGACCATGTAAAAGTCTACGTTGGTTTGGTCGTAGCCCCAATGGCTGCTGAACATATCACCCACCTTGACACTACACTGTGGGCCTGGAACCACAGTGGCGTCGCTAGCGTTGATGGTGCGACTACCCACCATGTTGCCGCCGTAGATTCTAATCAGGTTGGGATTGTTGCGGCTGACGTAGGTGACTTGGTATACGGTATCGGCAGGCAGAGTTTTGCTGTCTGAGAAAGTGCCATACTGTTTGACGGGTACATTGACCGTGACGAAGTTGCCCTTGCGGATTGATGGTGCGTTACAAACGGAGTTCATAATGATATTAGTCTGGTCTGACTCTTAGAGTTGATTCAGCGGCACATCGATATTCTCGACGCCGATACTGATAACACCGATTCGATTTCCATTGACGTCCATGATTGGTTTGCGGATAGCGTCGGTGTTTTGGCTATCAAGTAGGGCTTCCTTGATGCTGCGAGTGACCCTTGTGACTTCCATGAGGAAGTTGTCTTCAAAGGCGGCGTTGTCGGTGTCGAAGTTGATGTTGACGTTCATTGTGCTACTAGCATACAGGACCAAAGCTGGTTTGTCAACAGGTATTTTCAAAAAAGCCTGAAATCTTTTGTGGCCACAAAGCCCAAGCTGTTGGTGCTTGGGTTGAGGTTGAGTCGGATGATTATCGTACCATAGTGATGGCAACAATTGTGCCGGTGCGTGAATGTATCAGGTTGGCATATTTAGTAGCCATATCGAGTGTATCGAATATGCTACCACGACTAAACCATACTTTGTAACGCTTGTTTCTACTTAAATGCTTTGTTGTTTAATCCAATCTAAGCAACTCAACTTGGTTCCGTGAAAAACCGGCGTTTCGTAAGATGGAATTCCAACTTGTTCATAAACAGTCCACATTGGAATCAATTTGACTTTGGTGTTTGCCCACTTGGTTTTCTGGTTTATCCATTCACCAGAATAGGACCTGTCTTGTTGTACGCTGAAACGGCGTTCAGAATTTGGTTTCATGGTTGCTTAAAATTCAGATTCAGAGTGTATCTTCTTCGCTGCTCAACACAACCCTAGTTTCACCAGATTCAATAGATGTGTGCATTATCAATGTAGCAACTCGGTCTGGAACTTCATTGATGTTCACAGTGTATTTTGTTAGCACTTCGTTATTGGTACACCACACAACCAATGGATGCAGACCACACAAAATAGCATCATGGTCAGCAAGAATCACGATACCCCGCTGCTGCTCAAGACACTGTTCAATGCTGCGCAACGGAACACTGCGCACCGTATTCAAAGAAATAAAGGTGGCAAAGTCAGCGTTGCTGTCGTAACTGGCTGTGGATTTGTGGCTGGCTGCGCTGAGTTGCTTGGAAACGTCGTTCATTGTGCTAATAGCATACAGGCACAGACCCTGTTTGTCAATGGGTATTTTCAAGAAAGTGGGCTTGTGGCCACAATCCGCAGAAAAACGCTGCTACGAGGCGTATACAGCGTTGGCGGCAGCAATTACGGAGTCAACAACTATTTTTTGAGCTTTTTGAGACCAATCTTCAAAACATTGCAGAAGTTGAATCCCGAAAACTTCTGGTAGTCAAATCGAAAATTGAGCAACGCCAGTTTCTTGGTTGGTGCATCAACCTCAAATTTCGTGATGCTTTGCGGACCGATTTCCACCGTCACTAGCCAAGTTTTTACTTTGGGACAACACATTTTCATCGTATGTATATCTTAACAGGGTTTGCAAAAAGTCAATAGCGGTTTTGAAGGATTACCGCAAACCTCACACCACTTACTCGGCAGCGTTGTCAACTTCAAGCGGCATACTCTGGGTTTGCCCTTCACTTCGTTGCATCCACCAATCTTGGCAACTTGCGGTTCCATCCTTTAGATTATACGTGATGTCGTCACCATAATCGCTACCGTCACCGGTACCGCTGTAACTGTAAGCCTCCCATGCCCAGTCTTCGATTTCACGAAGAAAATCACTGGGTGCAACGGTGTCCTGTGAACTGTCCACGTCCACATTCAGACAGCCTTCGTCAGAGCCACCACTAAAGTTGAGCGTGATGATTTCGATTTTGAGTTGCTTCGCCTTAGCGACGATACGAGCGGGCAGCGGTTGAATTGATTCCATATTTTTTACGTTCTATTGTTTATTAACTATACCAGGGTTTTACAAAAAGTCAAGCACCAATGTCGCAGCTACGAACTTTTACTCGCAGCATCCACGGAGCGGGATTCACCTTCAAAAGTTTCAGATAATCCGCAGGAGTTGGAATAAATCCACAATCTTCCTCGACGTGTTGCTCGGCCAGCATTTTGGTTGGAATGCTTTGACCCAAACTGTTGACAATCACATGACCAAATTTTTCGATTGCCCACTGAATACCCGCACTGTGATGCCGCAATGCACGATGTGTCCAATCGCCGGTGAAGGCTTTGGTTTCATCGAACCAATCGTGCAGAGCTACGTAGTCAGATGGACTACCACCCCACTTTTTAACCGAGCTTTGACTGTGTTTCCAAGGTGTCATAGATTATTAAGTATACAGACGTTTTAGAGAAAGTCAAGCCAGAATCGGCAGAATCAACGGTTCGGCAAACACAATTTCCACGTTGTTACCAGCAAAAATCCTATTGAGGGTAGTCATCGCAGCAGTTTTGCTAAAATTGTGACCCACAAACTTGGCATCATCGCCTACACCGGTGTAAATTCTCCAAGCATTTTTGTCGGTCTTGGTGTCGCTCGGCTTGTAAACAAAACCAACATATTCACCGTTGACCATCAACACGTTGAGATTGGGCAAACTCTGCTGCTGAACCCGCTGCCACATACACAGTACTCGTTTCATTGTGTAAATACTATACAGGACCAAACCTGGTTCGTCAACAGGTATTTTCAAAAAAGCCTGGATTCTTTTGTGGCCACATCTTCGGATACATCTTCGGATTTTGCGATGGTTGCCTGTGTAAACGCAACAACACCAAGGGTTTACTTGGTGTTGTGCATCTTCGGAATGTTGAGCTTCAGATGTAACCCAGAGCCAGCAGCGGACTTGGGCAACCATGTTCGCAGCGACCATCGGGTTCTACCTCGCAGCCATTGCGACAGCAAGCCGGTACCACGCTGTCGCTGCACTCGGTTTGTACAAAGTCATCAGTGTTGTCGTAGCCATAGTCACTGGCGAGTTGCACGACGCTGATGCGGTCAGGATTCTTGAATTTGCGTTCGGTGACGCTGATACTGTTGGATGCGGTATTCATTGCAGACACTAGACTACAGGATTAAGTGCGGTAAGTCAACAGGTATTTATCGAATTGTGGCAACCATGCTTGGACCCCAGGTGTTGCGTGCCCAATAGGCTTGGTTGCTGTCGCTGTTCCAGCCGGTCCAAGCAAAGTCCCGACCATCGTAGGTCAATACCTTACCAGTGAGTTTTCGGACGTCATCCCAACCGTTGGGCACATTGACGGTCAGAAACTCACGATTGTCGTCGGCATGACTTGAGTAGCCGACACTGATTTTGTTTTTGGCTATTTCAGCAGTATTCATTGAGTAAATAGTATCGCAGGGTTTTAGAAAAAGTCAACAGATTTTTTCACAATTCGGTGTAGGCTACACTGATGGTCATAGGTCCACCCTTGAACTTCTTCCAAGCCAGTTCTTCGGCTTGATTATGATTGCGAGCCTTGATGTATCCGACTTCCTTGCCCATTAGATACACAATGTATGTTTTCATCGTGCTAATAGCATACAGGCTGTACCGACACAAGTCAACAGCTTTTTTCAAAAATCAGGTGCTTGATTACCAAGCACTTGCAGAGTTGTGGCCACAAAAAATTGGTGGACCTTATCGTAGCCCGTACGTCGGATTTGTACCGAAGCGTTTCCTTTTACAGTTGCGCTAACCATTCACCAATCAAAAAATCAAACAATAATGTTTCCGTTTGCATCTACTATTTTACAGGCGCCAGCAACGCTGTTATCATATTGTTTGATTTGTTGTCAAGTAGCTATCTCTATTGCTTGGTTAAAATTATAAAAAGAACTAAAAAAATATGTTTGGAACAAGAGCATTTCTACATATTCGGCGGCAGTTTGCTAATAAATGTGACATTAGCAATTGCATCACAGATAGATATATTCACACTTATATCTGATCTATCACTAGATAAGTATCTCTCTGTTGCGAACTCAATTATCTTTCAATAACGTTCCAAACAAAAATTATTGCCCATTGTTGTCTCAGTGTAAAGAACTTTTTTTAAGATTTTTCAACGGGCTTGGATTTGAACCAAGACGGACTAGCTTCACTGCACCAGCTTTATCTTTGGAATTGAACCAATACTGCCAGTCCTGTTTGTGACCAAGATACCTACTTGGACTCCGTTGAACTATCTTGAAAATACTTTACCCCAGTTTTTCTAAAAAGTCAACCACAATCTCAGGCACAAGCCAGAGTTTCCTGTGCGGCATAGTTCATGCCCGACGTCGGTTTCCAATACAGGTCACGCTCAATCGTGAGACCAAATGGACCACGAACCGATTCCAATTCCTCAGCAGTAGCAATACCACCCCACTCCACACAACCCATCCCAAGGTCGGCGTAACCATACAGAATACCGTCTTCCTCACCAGTAAGCAGCCACGTCGCCCCGCCCCACGGAGTAAACAACTTGCAAATGGGCACTGTGCCAGCGTAACCAGCAGCCTTCAATTTAGTGGCGAGTTTCTTGGTAATCAATTTCATCGTGCTAATAGCATACAGGATTTAATTGATGAAGTCAACACCTTTTTTCAAAAATCAGGTGCTTGATTACCAAGCACTTGCAGCTTTGTGGCCACAAAAACCCAGGCTTAGGCTAGCCTGGGCTTCAATAGCCGGTCCATCAGTGCGAAAAAATCTTAGTAGTCCATACCACTTTCCGCAGCATCCGCACAACTGTTGCAGATGGCATACTGCGGTTGAATCCGCACCATCTGCCCGCAGCGGTCGCAACGCTTGGCTACGTTGGTTTTCTGACATTGATGGTAGAAATCCACCATCTCCGGTTCATCCATGCTTGTCCAAGTGCCGAAGTTGTCGTCCACGTAGGTTTTCATTGAGCCTAAAGTCTACAGGGTTTAGTTGGAAAAGTCAATACCTTTTTATCCCAACCACGCCACGTCATCCGTGTCGTCATCGGGCAAATGGTTAAGGTACGGCTCCCGGTAGGTGCAGCCGCTTGCGGTGGCGGCGGGATACGCCTTTTGGGCGTCGGCGAGGCTGGTGAACTCGTCCAGCCATGCACGGCGTTGCTGACCAGCGAGAACACTGCTGCGAGGATACTTGGAAATCTCGTAGACGGTGAAGGTTTCGTCGCTGTTGCGATACGTTGCACCCCGACTACCCTGCTCAATCGTTTGATAAGTTTTCATTGTTCACAAAGTGTACACTATTTAGTTGGGAAAGTCAACACCTTTTTTCAAAAATCAGGTGCTTGATTACCAACCACTTACGTTGTCCGGCCGCCCGCTTATGCCAAGGCGCATCTCAGTTTGCACCAAGATGCGCCATTGTTGCTGCCGGTTAAGGCTTGGTCTGGTAAACCACGGCAAGACGACCACGACCAGTCTCGGTGCGAACTCGGTCAACCTCCACAACCTTGCCATCCTTGATTAGCTTTTGCAGACGAATGTACAGCACAGGTTGAGTCATGCCTGTCTGTTCAATCAACATCTTCATGGTGAACTTTCCAGACGGCACAACAAACTTTGAGCTAGCAGTTGCTTTGCGTCCTCGCCGCTTGGGTTGACCCACCTCGCTACGCAGTCGCTTCACCAAAGCGTCAAACTTCTCGTCGGCAGCAGCCTCGGAGCCTGGACTCCAAGCAGTTTTGCCCCATTGAGCGGCACCAGGATATTGTTCGTAATCCTCAGCAACACTTTTGCCGCCAGGCAACGCAGTTCCAGCCTTGATGGTCTTGATGATAAATACCTCGTAACCGTTGACCGGTCTGCCGTCGAGGCGAATACGTTGATACATCGCCACGCCATCGCTTTTACGCATTTGACGAAATATCTGTTCGCCACACTTGTCGGCGTTCATGGTGAATTCAGTGGATAGAGTTTTCATTGAGTAACTAGTGTAGCTGATTTTTGTTGAATGTCAAGCCTCATCTCGACCGTACCGCCAAGTGTAGTTGGCTTCCATGTACTTACCGTTGTTGGCAACCTTGGCTTCCTCAGGTGCACTTTCCACCTCCGCATCCTGAAATACACCCGCTTCAGCATTGATTTTCAACATAAAATCCCAGTTACGCTGATAATTTGCCAGACTCTCAGCAGAGGGTTCTGGTAGCGAGTCCAACCAAGCCTCAAGCTCGGCATCGGAAATAGGCGGAAAGTGGACGTCCAAAACTTCGATATCTTCGGTCATATGTTTATTTATTGTAAAGGTTACTTGTTGCTGTTCACGTCTGCAACCCACGTCTCGGCACTAGCCACCCATGCCTCGCCGCTGACGAGACTGTTCTGCATACTCTCAACAAGGCGAACCTTGTCGGCAACGACCGCCTTGGCATACCGACCCATAGCCTCAATGACGAACGCTTGATTGAGTGGATGCTCGTTCATGTATTGAGTGATGCGTTGAATATTGGTAAGATTACGTTTCATCGTGCTAATAGCATACAGGCACAGATCCTGTTTGTCAACAGGTATTTTCAAGAAAGTGAAGTTGTGGCCACAAAATAAAAAACCTGCTGTTTAGGCAGGTTTCGTTGATTTTTGTTAGTGCCACTTGGTGCCCCACTTTGGCTTGCGTTGGTAGAGCTTGTGGCTTTCGATTTTGCGAGTATTGGGGTTTAGAATGCCCCAACACCGGCGGATTTTTATTTGTACGGTGGTGCGTTTCATACCTACAAGTATCGCACAGTACTGAATATTGTCAACAACAATCCGTGTGTTGCAACACGGTGGTCAGCAGTGGGTTACTGCTGAGGTGCTTCGTCTGGTTCACCATCACTTGGTTCTCGCTGGCGTGGTACCTGCTTTTTGCCTTTGGACTGGTCATTTTTGGTACGCCTTGGCTGTCTGTCCCACTTGTTGCTGCTCCGATTATTTTTCCACGATTTACCCATATACTATTTGCGTTGGTTTATACCACCAATTTGTTAGGCATTCTTGATACTGTAGATATTGGCAGGCTTGCCACGACCGCCACTCTTGAATGTGCCAACGATTGTGTAGCGTCCACTAGCCAAGTTGCGAGCCACAAAGGCACGAATGGTAGGACTCTTGACGTTGCTGTTGGCGTTGCTCAGGTCAACAATTGTGAAGTCCTTGGTTGTGATTTCACTCACAGCCGTGGGCTTGCGACCCAACTTGCCGGGTGTCTTGGGAACCACACTCTTGCGAGTTGTGACAGTAGTGATGACGGTCGTAGTGACTGGACTTGGTGCCGTAGTTGTATTTGCTTCCATATTATTTTTGTTTTTTATTTATTCGATCCTGCGTTGTGTTACCAACGTAAATTCAGTTTATCTCAAAATGTGGTTATTGTCAACAACACGTCTTTTTTTATTTCACCAACTTGCTGACAACAGTGTTACCAAATGTAAATCTGGTGCCATTGGCATTATAGGTTTGATTGCTACCTTTGTTGTAAGTACCCACAGGCTTTCCATTGTTGTCGTATGCACGCACATTAACACTATCTTCTGTGATGCTACCCAAATATTCACCCTTGCTACCGTATAACCGTTTCATATCAATATTAAATTTTGTTTTTGAGATTGTCAACAGACGCAACCTTGCTGCGTACAGCTTTCCGCCGCTCAGGCACAGTCGGAGTAGCAACGTCTTGCAATTCAGCAGAAATAATCACATTACCAATAAACTCGGTCAATAAACCACTGTTTTTTTATTGGTAATATCTTCAAGAATGGCATTACGTTTCCAATTAGGACACGCTGCCAACAAAGTCTCAAAGCTGAGTTTGTATCGCTGTGCCATAACTTTATTTTGCTTTTTGTTCACTGTATATAAGTATTGAATTGCGGCTGCAAAAATTGGGGCTTTTTAGCCTGACCCCAAGGACATTATCCCCCCCTACAATTCTAACTTACTCAGTCTGCGAAGCTGATGAAAAGCCGATAGTTTCTATGGCGACGTCCTCGTTGAGCACATCCTCATCTTCATCTTCACAGGGACCATAACCTACACTCTCACGCACATCAATACCCTCTGGACTGTCCCATTCGTAATCGTGGTCACCAATTTCGCCGTTCTCAAAACTGGTAGCACCCACAAATCCACCACCCTCATCAGCATATTCAGTATCAAACACCAACGTAGGAAACAACAGACTAGCCTTTTCAAAGAACGCATTGGCAGGACTCCAAGCAGTGTTGTAGTTGATTGTGGCAGTAGTATTACCACACGGATGATTGTCATTCACTTCCCACTCACCAGTATCATACGCACCCCACTTGGTTCCCCAGTTACGGAGCGTCCAGTCATACCAGTTGTCGCTGCCATACTTGGCAATCAATGTATCACTTGCAGTCTGGGTGATACCAAGACCCCACGGTGCGTCCTGTTCATAGCTATGTAGACCCATGGGCCCTGTGTCACACTTACTATCTTTCTTCTTTTGCCACTCAGCCCATAGTGCATCAATCTCAGATTGAGTCTGAATCAACGTGGGACTACGAGTTCCGCCAAGTTCTTTGGGCATCGCCAGCACACCATTGAAGTCAAATGCCTTACCATCGGCATCTTTGGAACGGTCAACGGCACTCACGAACCGATGAACGTCCTCGGCAGGTCCCGTGACAACGAGATTTGAACTAACATGATTCGGCATATTTTTTTGTTTTCTACTTACAGGTACAGTCTACAGGAGTTTTTCTAAAAGTCAAGGGGCTTTTTGACCTGACCCCAAGGACTGGTTTGCCTCCGAGATTAAGCAGCAACCGCAGCATTCAGACCCTGTGCGACGGTCGGTTCGTGGGCACTAACGAACAAATGTGCAGGCTTGCCACGCTTGCCAGTGGAAACTGTGCTGGTCAACTTCATGAACACACCAGCCTTGACGCCATCCAGAATGTGCTTGCGAACCGTCAACTTGTTGGTGGTCGGATTCAAACTCACAACGTCACGCAAGCTAAACGTCTTGGTCATAATCAACTTAAGCTGCTTCTTGGGACGTCCCACACTACCCTTAGTAGCGTTCTTCTTCACAGGCTTAGCCTTGGTATCAGTCTTCACAGGCTTAGCCTTGACCGGCGCAGCAGGCTTCACAGTCGGCTTAGTAGCAGACTTAGTAGCAGACTTAGTAGCAGGCTTAGCCTTGACAGGCGCAGCAGGCTTGGTAGCAGTCTTGGGCGTCGGCTTGGCACCCTTGGCAGCAACTTCGCCGTCGAGACCTCCCCGGCGAAGTTCGGCACGGGCACGGGCACCGGCGGTGGAGGAGGTGGTGGCAGAGGTGGATGAGGAGTTAGTAACGGTATTCATAGCAACTTTATTTTTTGTTTTTCGTGTAAAGGCGACATTCAGCATCCCCTCGACACTATTAAGAATACCATCAGGTACCCTGAACCACAAGCTTTTTCTACAAGTTTCTTCACTTTTCTTCACGCTGAGTCTGCGTAATGCGTAAGTGACTGGTATGCAACAGATTACGTAAACCGGCGGCCGGAACTGCATTTTGTGCAGGAAAGTTGTTGACTTTCGACGCTGGTCAGGCTATACTGTGTACACAATGAAAGCCGAAGTTAAGTCGTACATCCAATCGCAACTCAGCACCAACCCGGCATGGGCAATCCGTGGCTTGGTCAAAATCTACACCCTACAAACCAGCGACGAACAAGCGAGCGACACCACCAGCCACGACAACGGCGTGGGCTTCAGCGGCTGCGATGCCAACATTCTGAGCAGCTTCGCCAAGCAAGTCAACGCAGGTCGCAACCTCAGCCCCAAGCAAATGACCATCGTTTACAAAAAAATGCCACGTTACTGGCGGCAAATCGTGGGCTTCATTCCCGAGGACAAATTGCAGCAAATCACCGAACGAGTTGCTGTGGCAGCGTAAGTGGTTGGTATGCAACAGTGCAGCACACTTGTGGCCACAATCCGATTGTTGTTGACAGTCAGCTGACTGTCTGCTATGCTTTGAGTTCAATGAATGTTTTTGATTTTTACAAATTAATCACCGACAGCATCCCAAGCTACCTGATGTTTGTAGCGTTGATGCTCGCCATGTACATGCTGTCAAGCATTTTTATTGCATTCTGTACCGAACAAATCATCAAAATTATAATCAGTATTCGGGCACCCATCACCCGACAAGACCTGGAGTCCAAGCAGCAATAAGTTTATTTATTTTACCGTTGACTTTTCTGAAACTTGGACCTATACTGTAAGGACAATGAACACTAACCAATTGCTAGCTCCGCAGCGTGACCATGCCGTGCGTGGTTTGAATAGCTTGTATTTGAACGGCGTTTTCGCTGATATGTCGGAAACTGGTTGCGGCAAGACCTACGTGGCATCGTGGATTGCCAAGACTCTGAATGTGCCCATCGTTGTGGTGTGTCCCAAAGTTGTGCGACGTACTTGGGATACTGTGCTTGCTAATTTTGGTATCAAAGCCAACGTGTTGATTAACTTTGAGAAGTTGATGCGTGGCAATACTACACATCTTACTTTCAGAAACAACCGTGATGATGGTCCGCAAGATTATCAATTGCATTTCCCCAAAGATTGTTTGATTATTGTTGACGAGGTTCACAAGTGCAAGGGATGGAACAGCAAAAACAGTGATTTTCTGATTGCGTGTAAGCAGCAGAATTTCAAGTTGTTGTTGTTGAGTGCCACCGCTGCTACCAATCCTTTGGAAATGAAGAGCTTTGGATTTGCCACACTGTTGCACAATCTGAGTGATTTCCGTGGCTTTCTTATGAGTGCTGGTGCATACACTAGTCGGTTTGGCGGGTATCAGATTGATTTGGGTTGTGATAAAACCCAACGTGCGATGCAGAGTATGCACAATGATTTGTTCAAAACCATGGAATGTGCAGGTCGTATGACCCGTAAATCGTTTGGCAATATCTTTCCCGACAATCGAGTGAGTGCTGAATGTATTGACTTTGGTACCAATACAGCCAAGATTCAGAGGGTTTATGACCTGATGGAAGCTGAATTGGCTCAACTGGAACAGCAGAGTGCTGGTTACAAGGAACACCAATTTGCCATCATGACCAAGGCTCGGCGTTTGGCTGAATTGCTCAAGGTTCCCATCATGGTTGAAATGATGGAAGACCTATTTGATGAAGGTATTAGTCCTGTGGTTTTTGTAAACTACACAGAAACTGTGGAAGCCATTCGCAACAAACTGCTCAAGAATTCCAAGCTAGCTGCGCATATGTGTTTCATTGTGGGCGGGCAGTCTGAAAAAGTGCGTAATGCTGATATTGACGCTTTTCAAAGCAACATCCGCCGCATCATGATTGCCAACCTTGCTGCTGGTAATGCAGGTGTGAGTTTGCATGATTTGATTGGTGGTGCTACTCGTCACAGTATTATTAGTCCAAGCTTTAGTGCCATTCATTTGGTGCAAGCTTTGGGGCGAATTCATAGGGCAGAGGGCAAGAGTGAATGTATTCAGAAGGTACTGTTTGCTGCTGATACTATTGAGGAACAAGCGTGTCGTCGTGTGCAAGCCAAGATTAATAATATGGACCAATTGAATGACGGTGACCTTACCTCGGGAATCAACCTTATCTAACTTTATATGACTAAAATTGTTGCCATTTGGTATCCTCGTAACACTGTGAATCCAGGTCATCGAGATGTTGTCACGGTGCAGAATGATGCCGATATCAAGACTGTTTTTGGTGAACTTTTATTTGACCGTCACGCCAATAATTTGTTGGTCAATTACGCCAATAAACTATATTTGGTGGAAGCCACAGATATTGGTAAGCGGCTCTATAGCCGTAGAAGTTGTGAATATCATCCTTTGAGTCACCTTGTGACATAAACCAACAAAATTTCGATGCGGTTGTATGCCACCGCATCATCTACAAATAAAAAAAGGCAAAGTGAGTTCATTGTCTGGGTTCTGACCGTCTCCCAGTAAAAAAAGACGGTCATTTTGTTTTGTATACTCAAACATACTTATATGTATGCCAGCAAATAATATAGGTTTTTGGGCCAGCGGTAGTATCAATAATCGAGATATACAAAACAAACTGCAAGCATACGTAAGTATACGCAGTCGATTCAATGATTCCAGTGTACCTGAGTTGGTTGATTTGGTCAACGCTATCATTAACAATATGAATTCATTGCAACAGCAAGTCAATACAGGAAGTCTGTACGTCAACAAACACACACATCAAACAGTTCCACCAGCACACACATCAAATATACCTTGACAGCTTGTGGCCACAAAAAAATGCCCCGTTCATAAGAACAGGGCATTGTCAAGCAGTTTTTTTACTTTACTTGCTTTTTCGTGCTTGCTTGCTAGCCAACCGCTTACCCTTCGGGGTTTGCACATAAAGCGGCTCACCATCCTCATTCTCACCACTGATTTCCACCAAGCCATTCAGCATCAACTCATCAATGGTCTTTTGAACCAAGTCTAGCTTGGCTTCACGCATGGCATTCTCGGCATCATACCTATTCATACCAAACTCACGCATAATGTTGCCTACGGCTCGGTTAAATTCAATTTCGTTTTCCACCTGCTCAATATCCACATTACCACAATGCGTCAACAGTTGGTCAACTGTGCCGGTGAACGGTTGCGGAAAAATAGTGCTGTCGTTGTCGTCGTTGCGATTATTCATTTGTTATTTAGTTATTAAAATTAGTATTGCGGATTCTTACAGAGTCTCAAGATAAGCATCAACATCATCTACATTGATATTGGTGATATTGATAGTGTATCCTTTATCAGTCATAGCTTTGTAGAAGGTATACAAGTCACAATCTTCCTCCAAATACATCTTGCCGCCCTTAATAAGACTGTATGGTGTGATTTTGTTGTAAATACCAGCATCACGCACATCTCGGATTGGCACTTCCATCCAACTGTGTCCAGGATCATAAATACGAGTGTAATTGCGAACCATAGTGTCGTTGCTGTAGCGTTGAGTAAGAGTCATATTCAGGTAAAGTTTATCAGGGTTTTGCAAAAAGGTCAAGCACCAATTTCGACAGTATTGAGCGGCACATCCAACCTGGCGTCCCACTCCACTTTGATTGGCACCCGTTGCATCAGAAACAACCTCATCCGAAACACGTCGCCTTTGTTGTCAATCAACCATAAAGTGTCGTTGACTACATTGGCAGCATCTAAACCAGCCTCGGTGATTTTGACACTGTGGTCGGTGCCAACCTCATCCTGCCACTCAATATACAACACTTCGTTTTCGGCAGTACCGTTTATGTCGCTAAAATCAATATTGACAAATTCATCGCTGTCCACGCCGTAAAATTGCGAGGCGTTCAAAATCTGGCGGTAAACACTGGCAACCTTGGCGTCATTCATTGTGCTACTAGCATACAGGCACCACCCACCAAAGTCAACACCTTTTTTCAAAAAAACAGGGCTTGATTACCAACCACTTGCAGATTGTGGCCACAAAGCCAAGCAACATCTGCTGCTTGGCTGGCTGCACCTTACACAGTAACCAGATTGCGTCGGCGACTAGTCATCACGCTTTGCAACGTATACCATGCACCTAGCTTTAGCCGCTGCGGATGCTTGGCAACACTAGCTTCAATCTCCAGAAACTCCTGCTCACTGATTTGATTCCAACCCATGCTGGCACACTGATAGTAAGTTCCGTTGATAATCACCACGTCGTTGACGCTTAGAGAACGCCACTTCAATTTGATGAATGCGTAACACTCATGATTGCTACCATCGTTCCACTCAGCAAATACACGTTCCAGAATATCCTGGTCGGTATCGGTGTTCTGAACATCCATTGTAGTGGCAAAAAGATGTTCATCGGGATAACAAACTGTGACACAAACATTACGCATAAAAAAGAATCAAAGCCGCTCGTTGCTGTTGCTGGCGAAATCAAACCGATAGTTGACAGCATCCTCGCTGGCACCAGCACGTCCGTCTTCCGGCACATACCATCTGCTCATCAACTCACGCACACTGGCAAGTGCCTCTGCTTCGGTAGCAAAACGCAGCGAGTTGGTGCTCCATTTACCGTCAACCAAAACCTCAGGCTTGTAGGATTTATTCATCGTTCAAACAGTATCGCAGGGTTTTTACAAAAAGTCAAGGGGTTATTTTCTCAATCGTAGACTCGACGACCAGCTTTGGCGGTCATCACGTTGTTGACGACCACAATCTTACCAAAGTCGTCACTATCTTCGCCGTTCCAAAAGACCTCGCCATTGAGAGTGTAACCACGGGGTGCTAAAATCTTGTCAATCAAATACTGTAACCATTCTTTGTAGTTGTAGAACTTCTCACTACCATTCCACATAAGTGCATCACCAGTGTCATTCGGATTCCACTGACACCAAAGACCTGGTTGAGTATTAGGCGGACGGTTGAAATCAATGATGTTATCGTCCTTTTCCTGACCAAAATCACCACTACCATCCACGTAGAACTCACCTTCGGAACCGTATTCTGCACCCACATTACGAGCCATACGTCGAGTGTTTGCTAGATTGTTGAGAAACCTGTTGTCATCAGATGACAGTTTTGGTGTGATGTTGAATTCCCCGTCGAAGTCGGTTGAGTAGCCCATAGGTTTTTTTTCTTTCGTTTCGTTTTAAGTTTACGGGCGTATAAAATTCCAAAATTTCCTAAGAATTCCGGCAGGAACAGCAAAAAATGCTATCCAAACAATTCCCAATACTGCTTTCGTGGTGCTCTTGATTTTCTTCATTTCGTTGATTACAGTTAAGAGATTAACAGACTGTGAGGGAAATGTCAACGGTTATTCCTGACTATTTTCAATTTTTGGCCAAAACCAGGTCAATTTTGAGTTGCCTGGTATGGGCTACGATGTCGAGCATCGGTTGAATTGTTTCTATATTTTTATGTTTTCTTTTTTGTTTTCTTTTCAACTGTTGGCTCGAATTCTATGTTGACGTCACAGACTTCAATGTTACGCTGATATATTGAGCTTGCAAGATTTGTTTGCAAATCGTAGGTAATATCATCAGTATAGTCACCGCAATAACCGTTGCTATCTCCACTGTATTGGTAAGCTCCCCATGCCCAATCGTAGACTTGTTTTTCAAATTTTGGATTGCTTACCTTATACGTTTTGTCGAGGTCGAACCACACTTCCAACGCACCTTCATCACTACCCCCATTGAACTGGAGCGTGATTGTTTTAATACCTAACGACTTTGCTTTCTTATAGATTGCTTTTGAAATGGGTCTTATTTCTTCCATATGATTTTATGATTTTTCAGTTGCAGCGTTATCTTCCAATTCTAATTTAATAGTTCCGCTGTCGCCGTCGCAACGAGACGTATACCAATTGGAACTAGTTGCGGTTCCATCCTTTAGATCATACGTGATGTCGTCGCCATAATCGTTACCATCTCCACCGCCGTTGTATTGGTAGACGTGCCACGCCCAATTTTCAATTTCTTTTTCAAAATCGTAGGACGAGTCGTATGGGTCAACATCTACGTGTAAAGCTCCCTCATCGCTGCCGCCGGTAAATTGGAGCGAAATTGTTTCAACGCCTAGTGACTTTGCTTTGTCGTAAATTGCTTTTGAAAGTGGTCTTATTTGTTCCATATAATTTTAGTATTTAAGTTTTTCGATTTCCTTCTTGAGCATAACATTCTCCTCGTTTGCAATCTCAAGAGAATGTTTAAGTTTGTCTATTTGAGTAAACAGACTACCCTCTCGATCAATATTAAGGATTGTTTCTTTTTCGTAGTCTATTATAATCTTCTTAAGGCTAGCGATTTGATCCAGTAATTTTTCTTGAGTGTCTTGAAAATCATCTCGTTCTTCTGCGAGTTCTTCATATTTTTCTACGAGTTGTTCATGTGATTGTTTAATTGATGACATAGATATAACTTCATTTATCTTAATTTTAACATGTTCAGTCATGCCACTGAACGACTTTCTTAACATAAAGGCTCCGGTTGCTATCATGCCAACCGATGCCGTCATTACTGATACTATTACAAAGGTGTTTTCCATACTTGATACAGATTATCAGGGTTTTTACAAAAAGTCAAGCAGCATCAACCCTCGTCGCCCATATCTTCGCAGAAAAAGCGATCCTGGCAGCATTGGCACAAGCCACTGATGCCGAATTCCTTGCGGCTGAGTTCGTCCGTAAACCGGTCCGCAGCCTTGCCGCACGCCACACACGCAGCACCAGCAACCGCCAGCGTGCGACTGCGACCAAACAGGTTGAGGCTGAGATTGTCCTTGAAGTTGTCCATAGCGTTCATTGTGTAAATACTATACAGGACCAAACCTGCGGTGTCAACAGGTATTTTCAAAAAAGTGCTTTTTGTGGCCACAAAAAATCCCGGCTTAGGCAAGCCGGGACTTCGCAATCCGCACCAAATCAAGCCTGTACAACAAAGCCCGAGGTGTCCTTCTTTGCCTTGCCCTTAGCCTTCAAACCAACAATGCAACCAACAGGATCCAAAAACCGAGCATCATGTTTGTCGCCGTCAATAACAGGTCGACCCATGTACGTCGCCGGAAGCGTCTTGCCAGCGAATACCACGGCGACGTTCACGCCCAACGCAATAGCTTCCTCAACGGCGGCCTGGTTATCCTCGCTTCTGCTAAACGTCAGGTGATAATTCTTGGGCATCAAACCCGCAGCATACGCACGAACCCGTTCCATGCGTTTCGTGTAATCATAAAACTGCGTGCCAGCGTTGATTTCCATGATGCTTTTACCCTCCTGAACCTGCACCTTTTCCCAGGCAACGTCGCTCGTCCCATTCAGCCGAATCGACGGCTGGAGACTAGCCTTGCTTGCTTTTTTACACAAAGCCAGCACATTCAAGGCGATGTCGCCCATGAACCGCTCCTGCTCACGCTTGAACAGTATCGTTTTGGCGATGCGTGCCTTCTTTACGTTGCTCATGGCTCCACGCCCGCTCGTGTACAGGCAGTTGAAAGTGCAACCCTTCGAGGCGGCAGGACACATATTGACAATGCCTGACTCCCGTGCAGGCGCAAGGTAAAGGATACCGGTCATCACACCGTAGGCTTGCCCCTTGCGGGTCTTGGCATCGGCGTTCACGCTCAACAGATTCAATTTCATCGTGCTAATAGCATACAGGCACAGACCTGGTTCGTCAACACCTTTCGGCATCTTTTTTCAAAAAAACAGGTGCTTGATTACCAACCACTTACAGATTGTGGCCACAAAGGCTGGCTGCCTGTGCAAGCTGCCAGCCTCTGCGGTTGGCGTCAATTTACTTATTCTTAGACGATGCCAAAAAGATGCCCATTGCATCGTAACGCTCCCACAATTCGGGAAACGCAGCCCTTAGCCGTTTGTAATTATCACTATCAGCCTTAGTAGCAGCAGACGCAATCGCCTTGGCAAAACTACCACCATACGTCTGCATTGCCTCAATAATTACATCATCATCAATTCGGTTCATATTACTTTATTACCTCAAAATGAGAAATATTGGTTAGTATACTCAGCCACTTCGTTTTGCGTATTGTCAGCGATGTCATTCTCGTAATCGTTATACACACTTCCATCAACTTCGCTGCTACCCTCAAGGTAGCTACCATTGGTAGGCAACGCCGTGCCATCATCCAATGCCTGCTCAATGGCATCGTCCAAACTATCAGCAGCGATAGTAACAGTACCCATCATCTGCCAAACCACCGGTATCGTATACATCTTCATGTTATTATTATTGTTATTATTACTTTGCAGCGACAGACGCACTAAACACAGTTTCACCATATTCAGTAACTTCCCATTGAGTACCAAACAGGTCGAGTTGCTTAATAAGCATCTCAAGGTTCCCGAACTCGTCGCTAGCAGCAATCTCCATCACCACGTCGTTGAGACCTGCCTTGGCAGTGCTGAAGGTGTTCACGTACACGCTGACCGGGTCACCCACCACAAACAATTTGTATTTCATTGAACCTAAAGTCTACAGGACCGCAGCCAGAAAGTCAACACCTTTTTTCAAAAAAACAGATGCTTGATTACCAACCACTTGCAGCTTTGTGGCCACAACCTTGGCCACATTCCGGCTAAAGTGTTGACTGTCAAGCTTTTATGCAAAGTTGTGTAATATTTTTGCACACTGTGCTTCGCCGTTCGCCGTGAGCCTGTCAAGCATTATTTTTTTACTGCATATGCAATGCTGCGTTTACGCATTTACGCAGGCCTGCGATTTTTGAAAATAAAGCTTGATAAACGTACGTAGATGGTGTAAACTAAGGTACACTCCCCATGCCCATATAACGTTAACGATAAAGCTATACTTGCTACGTTGCACCGCAATGATGCAACCTGTTGACTATCAAGCACTTACAGTAATTCGCATGTAAATCGTTGATAGTCAATATGTTGCGAATTTGAATAAGTTAAACTAATGGCATTGTCAGCATTAGCTGGTCTGATGCAGTAGTTGCTCTAATAATGCCGGCAACATTAGCTGGTCTGATGCAGTAGTTGCTCTAATAATGCCGCTAGCATTAGACGATTTAATATAGCAAATTATTATGTGTATAAAAGATTTGTTAATGATGCTGCGTACAATGTGAGTAGCAACACTAATGCAGTGCCTCGCCATTACCACACACACACTGATTTGTCAAGCTATAATAATATGTTGCAGACGTTATTATGGCGAGGGGGGGGTGGGGGATTATAAAAAGCTCTACCCGGTGGGGGGGTGCGCATTAAAGTATAATAAATCGGTCAACACCCTAAAAGAAAATCAGCCCTGCCTGCACTAGTCATACAGTGCCACACCACACAAGCACACTGCACAGCAAGCTCCTCAAGCACAACATATGCTGCAATATATATGCATATACAATTACCTGCAATAAATTTTTATATATGTGCTGAAAAAACGTGACATTCTAGTTGGTATTATGTATAACAATGTAGCCCATGATGTTGTGTGTAATTATCTATATAATTTAATTGCAGTGTTATGATTAATGATATCAATATCAATGTATCATACTTATACAAATGTGATTGTTGTGGTGCTGCTGGTGCATTGTACACGGGGGG
>Ga0222712_10000452_pt1 | contig 54452 bp, 55 predicted proteins | sample C33_657DmetaG_FD_165043 | JGI IMG/M metagenome (GOLD analysis project Ga0222712, IMG submission 165043) | Estuarine water microbial communities from San Francisco Bay, California, United States - C33_657D | ecosystem: Environmental > Aquatic > Marine > Unclassified | place: USA: California... | reverse complement strand
ACAGCTCGCTGGGCTATCGGCCACCGGCACCTGCGGCGATCAACCCGCAACCACCCGTCTTGGAACAGGCAGAAGCTATGCAGTAAAGTGCGTCAATGAACCTGGCACAAAAAACCAGTCAGGCCAGCCACTACCCCCATCACACGTTCTGTGAACCGTACGACATTGAGCGCGGTTACTCTGCAAATCACTGATTACGACGACAACTCGTCAAGCACATGGTCGTGGAATCCGTGGACCTCAGCATGGCAATACGGCCCGCCTATCGTTGGTTACGGCACGGAAAACGCCGGCAGCGGCTTCAGCATCCGTACCTGGGGAATCAGCTATTTTCCTTCACTGATGCGCAATTGGTACATCGCGAATGAATGGTATCGTTTCATTTATCTGGCCATCGCACCCGGCTACCAACCTGGCGGCGCCAACAGCTGCGCCGCTGCCAACAGTTGCTTCACGGTCAAACTGAATGGCAATACAGCAGCGTCCTCGTTGCCCGGCGTTGTATTGTCCGCCGGCAAGACGCTTAGCACGAGCACGCTGAGCCAGACCCGTCACAACACAACTCTGGGCAATTATTTCGAGGGGAGCAACAATACAAACTCCGGGGCACTGATCTTCGACCGCCAGACACCCATCAGCGATTCATTCAATGATCAAGTCATTGCCATCGCACCCTGATCGGGTTTCCCCGGCAAAACCGCAGCGCGGTTTTTCCCTGATCGAGATCGCAGTCACGCTCTTCATCCTGACTCTGGTACTCGGTGCACTGCTGATGCCGTTGGCGACACAGGTTGAGGAACGCCAGGTCCGTGAAACCGAGCGCATCATCAACGAGATGATGGAGGCATTGGTCGGATACGCCATATCGCAGACAACCCCCCGCCTGCCCTGCCCGGACCTCGCCAGTGGCGGAACCGGGGCAGCCAATGACACTGCTAACGACGGCATTGAAGATTACAACCCGGCAACGGGGGTTTGCGCGACAACTGACGGCAATATTCCCTGGGCCACACTCGGCGTCAACGCCACTGACTTTTGGGGCAACCGTTATCGCTATTTGGCGATGGCGGCATTTACGAATCGTTCGCCGGCAACGGTAATGTCCCTCAGCTCAGCCTCCGGAACATTAATCAAGGTCTGTGCGGCAGCCCCCACGAGTGCGACCTGCGGCGGAACGACATACGTGGCAGACAATGTTCCTGCAGTGATTATTTCCCACGGCCGCAACGGTTATGGGGCAATAAACGGCAGCAGCAACACGCAGATTTCGACCGCCGGTGCGTCGAACCATGAAATCGAAAATGCGGGAGGCAACTACCCCAACAGCGTGGTCAGCAAAACACGCTCTGATGCCACCGGCCAGGAATTCGACGACATCGTCGTCTGGCTGTCGCCGAATGTGTTGTTCAACCGCCTGGTCACTGCAAACAAGCTGCCCTGAACATCCGTGTCCGCAACGCGAATCAGGCCAACGATCAGGACGGTCTCGTTAGCGTTTCGGATACAGTTCGAAACACACCTTGCCAGCAACATTCGATGTCAGTGTCAGCGCGTAACCTGACTGCGCCGCAAAAGCCGTCGCCTGGTAAAGACCCACACCCAGCCCGCTTTCCGAAGGCACAGGGCCGCGGAACAATTTTTCCACCAGCTCCGCAGGAACCGGGGTGCCGTCATCACAAATACGCAGACGCGGACCCGGCAGCAGTGCCACGTCAATTCGCCCGGCCTGACCCCGGGAGACCTTGTACAGGGCGTTTTCAATCAGGGTATCACTGGCACTGTCGAACAATTCCGCTATCAAGCGCATGCCCTCGGGCAAGGGCTTGGCATTAAAAGTCACCGCACGGCCAGAATACCGGGACTGCAGACCCTTCCACCAGATCGCCGCATCCACATCCCTGGTTGCTGAGGTCTCCGGGGATTTCAGTTTTTCCAGCGTCGTGCTCAGACGCTGCGTGATATGCGGCAACTGTCGCTGCACCAGGGAACGGAATGTCGTGTCGTCCCCGCCGCGCATTTCCGCAGCAGCACAGATCGAACGTAGTGACTGCAGCAGGTTTTTGACGTCATGGGTGAGCCGGGCGCCGGTTTCGTAAATGGCCTGGGTATAGGCAGACTGCTGCCGCTGCTGTTCTCGCCGCTGCGCCTCATAAAAATGCCCGACCATCTGCATCAGCAGTTTCTGGTGCAGCAGAATCGCCGGTGACAGCTGCCTTGTTGCATGCATGGTCAGCAGCAATACACCCGTTTCATGCTGTTCGGCATGCCCCTCGCATTTTCCGACATGACCGGAAGAGGCCGCAGTAACCCAGGAGTAGCCGTTGATCCACGGCAGGTCGAGCATATCGGTCAAGGCTTCACGCAGGAAATGCTCGGGGCGGGTTTCGCTTTCGGCAAGTTCCGCCAGCCGCCGCATACGTTGCTCGAACGGCAGACCCAGGCCCAGCAGGTAGCGCGACAACAGGGTGCCAATTCCGCTGAAACCGGCGCGGGGATTCCACAGCCAGGCAAGCCCCAGCATCAAGCCCGCCATCACCATCAGCGCCTGGGTAACCCCGATCAGGTATGCACCTTGCGATGCCTGATAGTGATGAATCACGAAACTGCCCAGCGCCAGAACCACCACCAGAAGAAACAATACCACGGTGTAAAACAGGTCGACGATCACCGGCGAGCCGCGCGGGCGTTCACCACCGGGTATCAGCATGATCGCCAGTAGAAGCACCGGGATGCCGTAACGCACGATGGGCGCAACCTGATTGGCAATAGAACGGTCACTGAACAGCTGTGGCAGCACCCATATCAGCAGCATCGTCACCAGATAAATTGCCGCCAGCAAGGTGGCCACACGCTCCCCCCGTGCATCGGTCGACGGTACACCACCACCGAACAGTCCGCACAATGCCGCGATCCATGCCGCAATCAACCACCAGTTGCCGGCAAACGCAAATAATGTTCCCAGAGCCAGCACCATCAGGGCATGCTGCAACGGTATGCGCCGCCCCCCGCGCCATACCGGCTGCCAGATCAAAAACAATCCGAAATGGGCCATCAGCAGGCCGCGTGCCCACCATTCGCCATCACCCCATGCGATGGCGCCATGCATCGTCAGCAATGCAAATGCCAGCAACTTGTTCTGATGCCGCGGGGACTCCACGGATTTGACCCACAGCGAAACGGGGGCGTCTTTGGTATCCATCAAATCGGCGGGCATCGTGATTGGCTATACTCTCGATTCAGTTAAAAACCGGCAAACGCCTTGCACATCACCACCATCGGCAAATACACAGCGCTTGAAGCGCTGCGCACCCGGGTTCCCGGAACCGCACTGCTGGCACTGGTGCTGCTGGTCTGTGCCAGTCTGTTCATCCGAGAGCTCGCGGTATTCGAAGCGACGCGTTTCCAGACCGGGTTTTATGCCGCAGCGGCCCGACTGGTCGCCGTATTCCTCACCAGCGTCTACATACTCGCCAGCATCACGCGGGAGTTCAACGACAAAGGTCTGGAAGTCGTGCTCGCGCTGGACGTGCCGCGCACCCATTATATCTGCGGCAAGCTCGCCGGCTTCATGGTCGTTGCGGTGTTTATTGCCATCATCATTTCCCTGCCGCTATGGGCGCTGGTTCCCGCCGGGGCGGCCTGCGCCTGGACGGTTTCGCTCACGGTCGAACTGGCGGTGATCGCCGCACTGTCATTATTCTGCGTTGTCACCTTCAGCCAGCTGCTGCCGGCAGCCGGATTTGTAGCGGCGTTCTACCTTCTGGCACGCAGCATCACGGCAATGCGGTTGATGGGTGCTCATCCGATCTCCGGCGAAGGCACGCCGTCCCAGCAGATCACCGCTGCGCTGGTCGAAGGTCTGGGCTACCTGTTGCCGGCCCTGGATCAATGGACGGCAACCGCATGGCTGGTGGATGCCACACCCGACCCGGGGCAACTGCTGGGCATTTTTTTCCAGGGCCTCGTTTATCTGACCCTGCTGACTGCTGCGACGCTTTTTGATTTCCATCGCAGGAGTTTTTAGGGTGCGCACGTTGTTGCGTGGCGGGGAAGAGCGGGCGCTGCGGGCGGTTCCTGTCATGGTACCTCTGCTGCTTGCGCTGGCGCTGACGCTGCAGATCATCGTGCATGCCAGGCAAACACCTCCGGAGGCACGGGCAGAAACCCTTGAGCATGCACCGGCGGCAAACGTGCTGCGCGCCGCGAGCTTTGGCGAATCCATCGTGGCCGCCCAGTTGTCCCTGCTTTATCTTCAGGCTTTTGATAATCAGCCCGGCATCAGCATCCCGTTCAGCGCGCTGGACTACAACCGGGTGATGAGCTGGCTGCAAATCGCGCTGCAGCTCGATCCGCAAAGCGGCTATCCGCTGATGATGGCTTCACAACTTTACGGGCAGGTGAACGACGAACCGCGACAACGCCTGATGTGCGAATTTGTCCACGCCCGTTTTCTCGATGCACCGGACCAGCGATGGCGTTGGCTGGCACATTGCGCCATCATGGCCAAACACCGGCTGCGTGATCAACCACTGGCCCTGCGCTACGCCACCGATATCACCCGTTACGCCGGAGCCGCCTCAGGCTGGGCCCGGCAGATGAGGATTTTCATCCTGGAGGATATGGGCGAACTCGGCAGCGCCAAGGTATTGCTGGGAGGACTTTTGGCTACAGGCGAGGTCACCGACCCCAGCGAACTGCATTTCCTGACTGAACGGCTAAAGACCCTTGAATCTGGAGAAAAATCCTCCGGTACGACGAAAAATTGACAATGACAGTCTTATTCTCGACAAACGGCTTGATCCGATATTTAAAATGTAAATGCCCACTCACATGATGCAAGTGCAGTCCACATAAAATTATTATTTAAAATCAAATATTTGATTTATTTTTTAGAGAAAATCCACTTTTTACTCCAGCCGCAACGACATCTCTTTTCAGCCACATAGTGGTACGGAGTTTGCTTTAATTCCCCTACCAATTCCCGCCATAAGGCGGCAAGGAGATAAAAATGCAACGCCAACAGGGTTTTACACTAATTGAAATCGCCATCGTGCTGGTCATTATCGGCCTGCTGCTGGGCGGTGTTTTGAAAGGCCAGGAGCTGATCACCAGCGCCCGGGTCCGCAATCTGATCTCCACGCAGGACGGCGTCAAAGCCGCCTATTTCGGCTTCCTCGACCGTTACCGCGCACTGCCCGGTGACTACACCCAGGCAACCACCAACATAACCGGCATGTCCGCCAACTCGAACGGTAACGGCAACGGCCGTATCGAAACGGCTGCCACCCCGGTGGCCAGCAGCGTTGTCGCTGAAGACATCCTGGTCTGGGAACATCTGTCCAAAGCAGGTTTCATCAACGGCACCTACACCTATGCCGCCACAGCATCGGCCACCACCAGCCCGACAAACCCTTACGGGGTATATATGCAGGTTGCGTATGACGGGGTCTACGGTGCCGGCACCACGGCCGTTCCTGCCGCCCTGCGCCACAACATCAAGACCGGCTCCCAAGTTCCCGTCGAAATCATTGTTGAAGTGGATCGTAAGATCGATGACGGCGCTCCGAATACAGGAGGATTCCAGTTCTCGGAATATCGGGGCAATGGCGCTGCAGCCCCGACCAGTGGTTCGACCACCACGCCGGCCTGCACCAGCCTGACCACTGCAGCAGGTATCTGGAATGCAACAAACGGCAGCACGAACTGCGGCGGCGCCAGCCTGCTGTAAACCGAGCTGCCCCGTAAAAAAGCCCGCTTGAAGCGGGCTTTTTTATTTCCGGCAGTTGCCCAGCGGGGATATCAGCCCTGCAACAGCCGGATCTCGGCAGCAGCCACAGCAGCTTCCGAGCCGAGCAGCACAATCACATCCCCCTCTTCGATCCGCAGTTCGGGACCCGGCGCCGCAGTCCTGACATTACGCCGGCGGATTGCAGTCACTTCCACACCGGATTGCAGCAGATTGAGCTCCTCGATGCTTTTGCCGATTGACTGGGCCCCTGCGGTCACCAGCACCGAGTGTAATCGCGGCTGCAGCGCCTGATCCTCGCCCTCGGCCGCGTCGGTCATGCCGCGATAGAAGCCGCGGAACAACTCATAACGGCTTTCGCGCGTCTCCCGGATCCGGCGCAGTACCCGCGTCAACGGCACACCGACCAGCATCAGCGTGCTCGAAGCCAGCATCAGGCTGGCTTCCATCAGGTCGGCCACCACTTCCGTCGCGCCGGCGTTTCGCAATTTCTCGACATCGCTGTCGTCGACCGTGCGAACAATGACCGGCAAACCGGGGCGCGCTTCATGGATATGGGTAAGAATTCGCAGCGCCGAGGCCGTATCGGCATAGGTTACGATCACCACCCGGGCGCGGGCCAGACCCGCCGCGAGCAGCACCTCGCGCCTTGCCGCATCGCCGAATACCACGCGCTCGCCGGCTGCCGTGGCATCACCGATACGCTGTGGATCATTGTCGAGCGCAATGAAAGGCACGCCCTCCTGATCCAGGAAGCGGGCCAGATTCTGGCCGCTGCGCCCGTAGCCGCAGATCAGCACGTGTTGATGTGCGCTCATCGTCTGCACGGCGATGTTGTGCAGTTGCATTGCCCGGCTCATCCATTCGGTGGCGCTCCAGCGGCGCACGATGGCTTCACTGCGCTCGATGACAAAGGGCGAAATCAGCATCGACAGCACCATCACGGCCAGAACCGGCTGCAGCACCTCCGATGCCACCAGTCCGCTGGCGCCGGCGTGGGCCAGAATGACAAAACCGAACTCGCCGCAGGCCCCCAGCGCGAGTCCGGTACGCATGGCCACACTGCCGGAGGCGCCGAACAGTCGGCTGAGGCCGAGAATCAGCCCGGTTTTGGCAACGACCAGCGTCACCAGCAATACACTGACCCAGACATTTTCCACAACGATGCTGACATCGAGCAGCATGCCGATGGTCACGAAAAACAATCCCAGCAGCACATCACGGAAGGGCTTGATGTCTTCCTCGACCTGATAGCGGTATTCAGTTTCCGAAATCAGCACGCCGGCGACAAAAGCACCAAGGGCCAGAGACAACCCGGCCATCTCCGTGATGAAGGCAACACCCAGCGTGACCAGCAGCACGTTGAGCACGAACAGTTCGGAGGATTTCTGCCGTGCTACCAGATGGAACCAGGCGCGCATCAGCCGCTGGCCGAAAAACAGCAAAATGGTCAGCACAATTACGGCCTTGAGGAGGGCGTAACCCAGCGTCGCGATCATGTCGTCGGCCGGCGCCCCGAGCGCAGGGATCAGGATCAGCAGCGGGACAACGGCAAGATCCTGAAACAGCAGGATGCCGATGATCTGGCGACCATGCGGCGAGTTCAGCTCGAAGCGCTCGGCGAGCAGCTTGGCAAGAATGGCGGTGGATGACATGGCCAGCGCGCCACCCAACACAATACCGTCCCGCCAGGACACCCCGACGGCAACCGCAACACCGACGACCAGTACCAGGGTCGCCAGGACCTGCACGGCACCCAGTCCGAACACAATGCGGCGCATGGTCATCAGCCGGGTTAGGCTGAACTCGAGCCCGATGCTGAACATCAGGAAAACCACGCCGATCTCGGCCAGGCTTTGCACTTCGTCGGTCGTGGTAATCCAGCCCAGCGCATTGGGGCCGATGGCAACGCCGACTATCAGATAGCCCAGAAGGGGCGGCAGCCGCAGCGTACGAAACACCACCACCACCAAAACGGCGGCCGCGAGCAGTACGAGCACAGGTTGCAGGGTATTGTGCATAGCCGGATCAGCAGGGGGAACCTTCCGAATATTGCCTTTTCTTCAATGAATTGCAAGCGAATGCCCGCAAATTCCGGGCAGGGTGTTTGCTATAATTTCATTCATGACTGCCCCCGCCGAAACGAGCACCGCCATTTCCGCGATTGCGGCGGCCAAAGAAGTACTCGCCATCGAGGCGCAGGCCATCTCCGATCTCGCCGGACACTTGGATGCACGCTTCGGCGAGGCCATCAACATCCTTCTGCAATGCCGTGGCCGTGTCGTGGTCAGCGGCATCGGCAAATCCGGCCACATCGCCCGCAAAATTGCCGCCACCTTCGCCAGCACCGGCACGCCGGCATTTTTTGTGCACCCGGCCGAGGCCAGCCACGGCGATCTCGGCATGGTCACCCGCGACGACGTTTTTGTCGCGCTGTCCAACTCCGGTGAAACCGGCGAGCTGCTGACTATCATTCCCGTTTTAAAGCGGCAGGGCGCCAAACTGGTCGCGATGACCGGCAACCCGGAATCAACTCTGGGGCGTGAAGCTGACGTACATCTGTATGCGGGTGCCAAACAGGAAGCCTGTCCGCTCAATCTCGCGCCGACTGCCAGCACCACGGCAGCGCTAGCTCTCGGCGATGCGATTGCAGTGGCGCTGATGCGCGCACGCGGTTTCACCCAGGACGAATTTGCGCGATCCCATCCCGGCGGTGCACTGGGCCGGAAACTGCTGACCATGGTGCGTGACGTGATGCGTTCCGGCGATAACGCGCCTCGCGTCCCGATCACCGCAACACTGACCGACGCGCTGCTGGAAATGTCGCGCGGCGGTATGGGCATGACCGCTGTCGTCGACGAGGCGCAGACCGTCAAGGGCGTTTTTACCGACGGCGATCTGCGCCGCGCGATCGGCAAGGGACTCGATCTTCGCAAAACGCCGATCAACGACATCATGTCCGCCAATCCGCGCACCATCGGACCCGACCGCCTCGCCGCGGAAGCCGTTGAAATGATGGAGCGCAGCAAGGTGACCCAACTGCTGGTTGTCGATGGCGACGGATGCCTCGTCGGTGCATTGAACATCCACGATCTGTTCCGCAACAAAGTCGTCTGACGCGACCGGCGCCCCTCCGACGATGATTCCGCAAGCCCGACTGGTCCGTATCGCGATTTTCGACGTTGACGGCGTACTCTCCGACGGCGGCCTGCACTATGCCGACACCGGTGATGCGATGAAAACCTTCGATGTCCGCGACGGCATGGGAATGAAACTGCTGCAGGACTCCGGCGTCGAACTGGCGATCATCACCAGCCGCCGCGCCGGCAGCGTCCGTGAACGGGCGACCGATCTCGGCATCCGGCATATCCAGCAGGGGGTCGCCAACAAATATGCCGCCTTCGAAACGCTGCTCGCTGGATTGAAGTTGGAACCCGAACAGGCAGCTTTTCTCGGCGACGATCTGGTCGATCTGCCGGTATTCAGGCAATGCGGCTTCGCGGTGACGGTCGCCGATGCGCCAGCCATTCTGAAAAGGCATGCTGATTACGTCACCCGGGCCAAAGGCGGTCACGGCGCAGCGCGTGAATTCTGCGAAGTCATCCTGCACAACCAGAACCAGCTCGCCGGACAAACAGCACGCTTTCTCGGCGCAGCCTGAGGCCAAAGTACGCGATGAACCGCCTGTCACAGATTTTCCCCCTGCTGCTGCTGGCAGTGCTCGCCACACTGACCTTCTGGCTCGAGCAGGCGACACGGCAGGGTGCTCAACCCGCTGAAAACGAGCGCACCGATCCCGACTTCATCGTTGACAGCGTCGTTGCGCGCCGGCTGGATGCGAACGGCAATGTCAAACACACCCTCTACGCTTCGAAAATGACGCATTACCCGAAGGACGACAGCACCCTTCTTGTATCACCGCGCTTTGTCAGTACCGCTTCGGTGAATGCGCCGGTATCCATTACCTCAAGAACCGCGCGGGTCTCCAGCGGCGGCGAAAACATTTATTTCGAGGATGACGTACGGGTGGTCAGGGCGGCATATGAAAACCGCAGCGAAATGACACTGCAAACCAGCTTCCTCCACGTCATGCCGGAAGACCATATCGCCCGCACCGACCGCCCCGTAACCATCACCGATGCCCATACCGTTGCCTCGTCGATTGGCTTAGAATTGAACAGTGAAGCCCGTACCGTCAAGTTCCTATCCCATTTCCGCGGCACCTATCATGATCCGGCACGTGCAGAAAAACGCCGCTGACCGGCTACTGCATGCTCTCGCCGGTATCACCGGTCTGGCGCTGATGCTGTTCATTGCCGGCGTTGCCCATGCGGAAAAAGCCGATCGTGACAAACCGATCAATCTCGAAGCCGACAAGGTTTCAGTCGACGATGCCAAGCAGATCTCGAATTTCGAAGGTCGTGTGGTGCTTACCCAGGGGACGCTGATCATCCGCGGCGACCGCATGGAAGTACGTCAGGACAACCAGGGTTTCAAGACCGGCATCACCTGGGGCAATCTGGCCTATTTCCGCCAGAAGCGCGAAGGTTATGATGAATACATCGAAGGCTGGGCCGAACGCATTGAATACGACAGCCGCGCCGACAAAATGCAGATGTTCAACCGCGCATCGATGAAAAAAGGTGATGATGAAGTACGCGGTAATTACATCTCCTACGACGCCACCACCGAGTTTTTCCAGGTCACCGGCGGCAGCAAGCAGGCCAGCCCCGACAACAGCGGCCGCGTACGTGCGGTGCTGCAACCCAAACCCAAGGAAAAACCCGCGGCACAACCACCGGTGCCGCTGAAATCCGCGGCCGAAGTCAGTGCGCCGCGGGAAGCCGCGCCCGAACAGGCGCGCTGACATGGCCAATATGGCACAGCCGAACTGCGCCGATGCTCCTGCGGCCGCAGGCCGCCATGTACTTAAGGCCGTAGGACTGAAAAAACGCTACCGTGCGCGAACGGTGGTCAAGGATGTGTCGCTGGAAGTGAATAGCGGCGAAGTCATCGGACTGCTCGGCCCCAATGGCGCCGGCAAAACCACCTGCTTTTACATGATGGTCGGACTGGTCGCGATGGATGGCGGCGAACTCCACATCGACGGCACGCGCCTCACGCACATGCCCATGCACAACCGCGCCCGCCTCGGCCTCAGCTACCTGCCGCAGGAAGCCTCAATCTTCCGCCGGCTGACCGTTGCCGAAAACGTGCGTGCGATCCTTGAGCTGTATCACAGCGACTCCTCCACAATTGAAGCACGGCTCGACACGCTGCTGCAGGACCTGCATGTCGAACACCTGCGCAATAATCCCGCGATCAGCCTCTCCGGCGGCGAACGGCGCCGTGTGGAAATCGCCCGAGCCCTGGCAACCGAACCCCGCTTCATTCTGCTTGACGAACCCTTCGCCGGCGTCGATCCGATCGCCGTCATCGAAATCCAGAAAATCATCGGCTTTCTGCGCGAAAGAAGCATCGGCGTTGTCATCACCGACCACAATGTCCGGGAAACCCTGGGCATCTGCGACCGCGCCTACATCATCAATGACGGCACCGTACTGGCCTTCGGCAAACCCGACGAGATCGTCTATAATGAACGTGTCAGAAAAGTCTATCTCGGTGAACATTTCCGGCTTTAAGACCACAGGGCGCCGCTAGCGCACACTTACCTGTCCGGGACGCGATTTTCCCATCCGGCCCTGCATGAAACATTCCTTACAGCTCAAACTCTCGCAAAACCTGACGTTGACGCCGCAATTGCAGCAGTCGATCCGGCTGCTGCAACTGTCGACGCTTGAGCTCAACCAGGAAATCGAGCACCTGCTGCAGGACAATCCGCTGCTCGAAAGAATCGACGGCGCATCCGACCCCTCTTCGCCGCAGCGCGAAACGCCGCAATCCGAGAACGCAGAAATACCGGCGGTTCCGGATGACGCACCCCAGGAACCCGCTTCGAGCCCCGAAGAATCCGCATCATTCGATGTCGAAGACGGCCCGTCCTACAACAGTGCCGGCAGCAACGACAACGAGGATGATGATTACGCACCTCTGGTCGAACAGCCGCCGAGCCTGAGCGCACACCTGACGGCGCAGCTGTCGCTGCTCCACCTGTCGGAGCGCGACAAACGGCTGGTCAGCCTGCTGATCGACTCGCTCAACGACGACGGCTACCTGCCGCAGACCCTCGAAGAAATCGGCGAGATGCTGCCGCCGGAGCTCGATGTCGACCAGGATGATTTGGCCATTGCTCTGCAGCACCTGCAACATCTGGAGCCGGTGGGTGTCGGCGCGCGCAACCTGGCCGAATGCCTGTCATTGCAACTGGCCGCAATGCCGGAAGATACCCCGCAGCGCGACGCCGCGCTGGAAATCGTCAGGCATCATCTGGATGTGCTTGCCGCTCGCGACTTCACCCGTCTCAAGCGCACACTGAAGTGCGACGACGACTGCCTACGCATCGCGCAGAAACTGATCACCAGCCTCAATCCCAAGCCGGGCCGCGACTTCTCTTCCGAGGAAACGCGGTTCGTCATCGCCGACGTCATCGTCCGCAAAACCAAGGGCCTGTGGCTCGCCACACTCAACCCCGACGCCATGCCGCGGCTGCGGGTCAACCGCATGTATGCCGACATCCTGCAGCGCAACCGCGGCGGCAGTGCCCAACAGCTCAATTCACAGCTGCAGGAAGCCAAGTGGCTGATCAAGAATGTGCAGCAGCGTTTTGAAACCATACTCCGCGTTTCGCAGGCCATTGTCGACCGCCAGCGCAACTTCCTGGAACACGGCGAGGTTGGAATGCGGCCTCTTGTGCTGCGCGAAATCGCCGAAACGCTAACACTGCATGAATCCACGGTGTCGAGGGTTACCACACAAAAATTCATGCATACGCCACGCGGCATTTTCGAGCTGAAATATTTCTTCGGTAGCCATGTCGCCACCGAAGCCGGCGGCGCAGCGTCGAGCACCGCCATCCGCGCACTGATCAAACAGCTGGTCGGTGCGGAAAACACCCGGGCGCCGCTCAGCGACGGCCAGATATCGGAATTGCTCGGCCAGCAGGGTATAGTGGTGGCGAGGCGTACCATCGCAAAATACCGCGAATCGATGCAAATCCTCCCAGTAAACCTCAGAAAAACGCTTTAAAAAAAGGAGAAACCATGAACCTGCACCTGACGGGCCAACACATTCAGATCACTCCAGCTATCCGCGACCATGTCTCGCACAAGCTGGAAAAGATCACCGCCCATTTCGATCACGTGATCGATATCAACGTCATCATGACGGTGGAAAAACTCCAGCACAAAGTCGAGGCCAAGATGCACCTGAGCGGCAAGGAGATTTTCTGCGAATCCCACAGCGAGGACATGTATGTCGCCATCGACCATCTTGTCGGCAAACTCGACCGCGCGGTGATCAAGCACAAGGAAAAGAACCTCTCCCATCGTCACGACACCGCACCGATCAAACACCGCGCAGTCGAAGAGTAAACTGCCCACTGAATCGCGACCCCCGTACGCCATGAATCTGATCGCCAAGCTGCTGCCCGCCTCGAACATCCTGCTGGACACCGATCTGACCAGCAAAAAAAGGGTTTTTGAGCAGGCCGGCCTGCTGTTCGAAAACAGCCAGCATGTCGCGCGCAACGTGGTGTTCGACAGTCTGTTCGCGCGCGAGAAACTCGGGTCCACCGGCCTGGGTCAGGGCGTCGCGATTCCGCACGGCCGCATCAAGGGCCTCAAGGCGGCTACGGGGGCCATCATCCGCATGCAAAACCCGGTCCCGTTTGACGCCCCAGACGGTCAGAGCGTGCGGCTGGCCTTCGTATTGCTGGTTCCGGAACGCGCTACCGACGAACACCTGCAGATCCTTTCGGAGCTGGCGCAGATGTTCTGCGACAAACCGTTCCGCGAAAAACTGTTCACCGCCGCAACCCCGGATGATTTTCTACAGTTGATTAACCAATGGGAACCCAATGCCGCAGGTCAGCATAGCCCGGCTGTTTGACGACACCCGTGAAAAACTGCAGCTGACGTGGGTTGCCGGCCGCGACGGCGCCGACAAGGGGCTTGACAGCGAACTGACCAAGGACTCATCGAAAGGCCTGGTCGGCCACCTCAACTTCATTCATCCCAACCTGATCCAGGTGCTGGGACAGTCCGAAGTCAATCACCTGAACGGCCTTGAACCGGCCGAGTGCCGCGAATTGCTGAACCGCACGGCAACCCGTGAGCTATCCTGCTTCATCATCGCCGGCGCCAACAGCATCCCGCCGGCGCTGCTGGAAGTGGCTGAAGCCACCCATACGCCGCTGTTCACCTCGCCGATCCCCAGCGTCGAACTGATGTGGATCCTGCGTCCGCACCTTGCGCGCACACTGGCCGACTCCACCACTGTGCATGGCGTGTTCCTCGATGTACTCGGCGTCGGCGTGCTGATCACCGGCGACTCAGGCGTCGGTAAAAGCGAGCTGGCGCTGGAGCTGATCAGCCGCGGCAGCGGACTGATCGCAGACGACGTGGTCGAGTTGTACCGCGTCGGCCCGGAGAGCGTCGAGGGCCGCTGCCCCTCACTTTTGCGCGATTTCCTTGAAGTGCGCGGTCTCGGCGTTCTCAACATCCGCACGATTTTCGGCGAAGCCGCGCTGCGCCCGCGAAAAAACGTAAAGATTGTCGTCCATCTCGAAAAACCCTCGGGCTCCGATCCGACCTTCCTCGACCGTCTGCCGCTCAAACCCGGTACCGAATCGCTGATGGAAGTGGAGATCCGCAAAGTCACAATCCCCGTCGCAGCGGGTCGCAACCTCGCCGTGCTGACCGAAGCTGCCGTACGCAACCATGTGCTGCAGATGCGCGGCATCGACAGCACGCGGGAATTCGTCGAACGCCAGTCACAGGCAATGCATAACCAAGACGACTGAACGGCGCTGATCCGATGCAACTAATCCTGATCACCGGACTTTCCGGCTCCGGCAAAAGCGTGGCACTGGCGGTGATGGAAGACGCCGGCTTCTACTGCGTCGACAATCTGCCGGTAAACATGGTTGACGCGCTGGTCGAAGCGCTGCGCAGTTCCGGCACTGAGCGTGTCGCACTGACCATCGACGTCCGCACCGGCGAAGCCATCACCGGATTGCCCGCTCTGGTCACACGGCTGCGCGAAGGCGGCATCGAAGTCCGCGTGATTTTCCTTGAAGCCAAGTCCGAAACGCTGATCAAGCGCTACTCCGAGACCCGCCGCCGCCATCCGCTGTCGGTAACGGGATTGACGCTGCCGGAATGCATCGCCCGCGAAAAAGAGCTTGTCGCCGGCATCGCCGACATGGCCCACCACATCGACACCAGCGACCTTGCGCCCAATACCCTGCGCAGCTGGATCAAGGATTTTGCTGCGGCGCCGGTCGCCGGACTCACGCTGCTGTTCGAGTCCTTCGGCTTCAAGCACGGCATTCCGCTCGTTGCTGATTTCGTGTTCGATGTTCGCTGTCTGCCCAATCCGCACTACGATCCAAAGCTGCGCCCGCTGACCGGCTGCGATGAACCGGTCGCCGCCTTCCTGCGCGCAACCCCGGATGCGATGCGCATGCTGGAAGACATCAGCCGCTTCATCAGCGACTGGCTGCCGGCCTTCGAACGCGACAACCGCAGTTATCTGACGGTGGCCATCGGCTGTACCGGCGGCCGCCACCGCTCGGTGTTTTTTGTCGAAACCCTGGCAGCGCGTTTCCGCGACCGCACGCGCACGCTCGCCCGCCACCGCGAACTCGGCGCATGACGGACGTTCGCGAAGTTCCGCTGTTTCCGCTGGGCACGGTGCTGTTTCCGGGCGGTCTGTTGCCGCTGAAAGTTTTCGAGCAGCGTTATGTCGACATGACCAAGGCCTGCCTGCGTGACGGTACGCCTTTCGGTGTCTGCCTGATCCGCGAAGGCCAGGAGATCGGCCAGCCGGCGACGCCGCAGTCTACGGGCTGCCTCGCCACCATTGAACAGTGGGATGTGCCGCACCCCAATCTGTTCACGCTGGTTGCGCGCGGCGGTGACCGCTTTCGCGTCCTCGACACCACCGTCAACAGCAGCGGACTGATCATCGGCAAGGTTGAAATGCTGCCGCAGGCCTCAGCGAACGCCGAAATGGATGCCGCCTGCGAAGAAGTCTTACGCCTGGCGATCAAACGCGCCGGCGCCGACAGCGTGCCCGGCCCCATCCAGCTCGACAATCCGGTGTGGGTCAGCTACCGGCTCGCCGAAATCCTGCCGATCACACCGCAGGAAAAACAGGCCTTGCTGGAAATCACCGATACCGATGCACGCATGGCTCGGTTGCGGGATCTGCTGCTGACCCACGGTATCATCGAAAAAGTCAGAAAAAACAAATAGTTGAAGATCACATGCAACTGACATCAACTCTTGCGGGAGCGCGCGACCAGTTGTTCCAGGATATCGCGCACCGGCGTCGGAATCGCCGCGCCAACGGCTTCTTCGACTGACAACCAGATCAGACCGGGCTCGGAAACGCCTGGTGGCCAGGCTTTGACCAGCGCAGGTTGAGGCAGGATGTCGAGATGATAATGCGTGAAGCCATGCGCAATCACCGGCAGCGCCTCACGCAGCTCCACCCGCGCACCATACCGCTGCGCGCATACCGCAACGGCATCCGCATCCGCATCCGTTTCCGGAAAACACCACAGCCCCCCCCAGATGCCGGATGGCGGCCTTTTCTCCAGCATCACCTCGCCCGCGCGCTGCAGGACCAGCATCTGCGTGCGCCGCTGCGGCAGAACCTTGCGCGGTTTGCGCGCCGGCAATTCAGCGGTACGCCCGTTTTTTTGTGCGATACAGAGCGTCTGCACCGGGCATTCGGTGCAGCGCGGATTACGCCGGGCGCAGACAGTCGCTCCGAGATCCATCAGCCCCTGGGTATAGGCGCGCAAGCCTGTTTTCGGCAGCAGCAGTTCCGCCTGCTCCCACAACTGCGCAGCAACGGCGCTGTCACCGGGATAACCGGCGATCCCGCGCACACGCGCCAGCACGCGTTTGACGTTGCCGTCGAGAATCGCGCCGCGTTTTCCGAATGCAAACACCAGGATCGCTGCGGCTGTTGACCGGCCGATGCCGGGCAGTGCCGTCACTTCATCCATCGTCTGCGGAAATTTGCCGCCATGCCCGGCAACCATCACCTGCGCGGCACGGTGCAGATTACGCGCGCGCGAGTAATAACCCAGACCGCTCCACAAAGCGAGTACATCATCCGCCGGTGCAGATGCCAGGGTGGCGATGGTCGGGAATCGCTCAAGAAACCGTTTGTAATACGGGATCACCGCGGTGACCTGAGTCTGCTGCAGCATGATCTCCGAGAGCCATACCGCGTAGGGATCACGCGTCTGCTGCCACGGCAGGTCGTGGCGGCCATGCTTTTTCTGCCAGGCAATCATCGCCGGGGCGAATTCCGCGATTGACTTGTCGGCACGCGTATTCATCGCTGCTTGATTTCAAAAAAGGCCGTGCGGGATATCGTGCGCCGGATCATAAGACATTCAGCGGGCATCATGGAGCGGGTGAAGGGAATCGAACCCTCGTATGCAGCTTGGGAAGCTGCCGTTCTGCCATTGAACTACACCCGCATGGGCGGTATTTTAACGGCTGAACAGTTTGAGCGCCAACCACTTCACTGATGCCGGCACGCTGACATCAAGAGGGCGCAGGTGGGTTGCCCAGAGCGTGACATCGGTGGTGTTAATAGCGGTTCTGAAGGACTAAAAGTTCAATTTGGAACTCAATGGAGCTTGGATGTATCTGGTGGAGCACCGATGTATTGATTAATCCCTTTAGCTGTTACTTCCCTCATGAACTCGTCCCAAGCATCCTGATCAGAATCAAATAAGTCATCCCAGACAGTGTGATTGCCGTCCAGATCAATGACTTCTAGCGCCCATTTAGAACCTGTTGTCTCAAGCGTATAGATGCAGACCTCAACAGTCTTGCCCTTATCGGTGTAGAGCCGTGACAGTGGTGAATCAATAACTTCTGGATCTTTCTTTGCCATGGCTAGTCTCGTGTTCAGGTCATTAGTTTCTATTTTATGCCTAAAACGAATGGGCGTATGGCAGTGGCAGTGAAGCGGTAGTGCATAGAAAAACAGGGAACACATTGGCTCCCTGTAGCGTTCAGTGACTGATTAGCGTTTTATGCAGTCTGTTCTTCCGCTTTCCGACTTTCTTCAGCGCAGATACCGCATTTCAGAATGCATTGCTTTAGAGGATTGCATCCGAGTGCAATCCGTTGACGCTGCTTTCTAGCCTCTTGTTGCTTACAGAAATCGGTATCACATGAAGTTCCAGATACTTCTGACATGATTTTCCTAAAGTCGGGTTTGATTCTGGATGTTACCTGATTGCTTTAGCTTTTACGGCTGCGTTGCTGGTAAGCAGGGTTCAGTAAGTTTGAACTCTTATCTATCGAATTGAGACTGATGGATGTGTTCAGAAATTCTCGTTCGGAAAATTTCAGCAATCACTTTTCTTTCATTTCTACTTTAGCAAGTCATCCGTGGTGGTTGCTTACAATGACGTTTAAAACGACGATTCATAACCCATTAGGCTGGTCGAATTTCAGCTATAAATCAGGGCCGCCACATCGGGCGCGCCGGCAAGGCGTCCTCGAGCAGCGACTGCCCGAGAAAAAAATACGAGTCGAAATGGTCGCGCGGCACGATCTCGACGCCGTTTTCGATTCCCGCCGCATTGCCGTTCTGCATCCACCAGCGGGAATGCTCCCCGAGAAACGGCGCATCGGCCGTAAAAAAAGAGAAGCGATGCCCGGCCTCGTGCAGCCTGCGGTCCATCGAGTTCGCGGCTACCGGCTCCAGCCAGTCGCCTTGGGTGCCACTGGCGCGATAAGCGGTCAGCGCGATATTGAACACCCGTTTCCCCGCCAGCTCGCGGAAAAAGAACACACCCGATTTGAGGTCGCCGAAGCCCCACCAGTCCGCCGGCGAGCGGTTGTGCGACACGTGGCTGGTGTGCGCCGCCAGCAGCGCTCGCCGCGCGTCCTGCATCTCCATCACCAGCATCAGGTTGCGCCCCTGCGCGCGGTCACGCTCGTTCCAGCTGAGCACGTCGTCCGCCTGTTCGAGGTGATAGAAACCGAGCCAGCCGAGCAGCGTCGAGGCCGAGAGCGCCAGTTCGTAGGCATCAGCGGCGGCGACAGCATCCCCCGCACTGCGTGCGGCCTGCCCCGCGGCCCGCGCCGTCTCCATCACACCGGTCAATGCGGCGCGACAATCTTCAAACCGGTTTTCCGGCAGGAATCGCGGCCCCTTGCGGGGGGCCGGTAACCTGCGGTCGAGTTCATCCCAGGAACGGGCGCCGTAACCGGGGCAACTGCTGCGGACGCGGCCATGCAGGGCGGCAGGCGCATCGATGCGGCCCTGCAGCCGGTCGATCTGTTCGTAATGCATCCACGGCCGGTCCCAGACATCGACGCCGCGCAACAGCACCGGGTCGGCGGAATTGGCGCGGTTGTGCTCGCACAGCCATTCCCACAACCCGCGGTCTGCTGCGGTGGGCATGTAGAGCACGTCCAGCGGCAGCGGTGTCAGCGTCTTGCTGCATGAAGCCAGCCACCGCGCCAGTTCGAGGCTGCGCAGCGGCGGATTTTCCCAGGCGATCAGGCGCAAGCCGTGGCGGGAGACGAGGTAACGGATCAGACGCGTCTGCACGCGCAGCAGGCCTGCGGAACCGTGGACGCTTTCGCCGATGGCGATAACATCGGCCGCGGCAACGCGTTTTCCCAGAACCGCATCAAGTTCCGCATCCGCGAGGGATTCCGGCTGGGCACTGAATTCGACAACCCCGGGAAGTGCCGCCTGCACGGAACCGCCCGTGAGGACGCAGGCGGTCAACAACAGCGCTACAAATCTTCCGACAGCGCTACCGCTCAGGCGCGCGACACCCGGCACAGCAGCACCTTGAGGTTGGTCTGGTCTGACACCGGATCGCGCTGTGTACTGTCAGTCAGGAAATTCACCGGACGCCAGGGGTTGTACGGCTGGCGTTCACCCCAGCCGATCGGAATGAACACGGCGGTCGGACGGATACCGGCATGCACCCAGGCCATCGCTTCAATGCTGCCGTGCGCCGATTCGACCCTGACCCGCTCACCATCCCTAATGCCCAGCTTTGCAGCTTTCTCAGGATGAATCTGGCAAAACAGGTCCGGCCACATTTCCTGCGACTGCCAGAAATAATGCGTCCAGCTGTGAAAATGCGCAGCCGACGGACGACCGGTGACGAGTTCGGTATCAAAGCCCTGCTCGCGCAACTTCAGGCCTGGGTGATCGGGGCCCGGCGCAACGATGCGCCCGCGTGCACTGCCGGTGGCGGGTGAGCAGAAGGGTGAAATCACGCCGGCTTCGCCGTCGGTTTCCAGAAGTTCCATGTACGGCAGATCCATCAGCTGTTCGCGCTCGGAATAAAACTCGGGCAAGGCCGACAGCCCCAGAGTGTTGAATTTGGCTTCGAGTTCTTCGGTCCAGAATTCGAGCTTGCCCGATTTCGTCGGGAAGCGCCGTCCCGGCGCGCCGCCCGGCACCGTCGTGCCTTCAAGGAACAGGGTTTCGATTTCCGGCGCGTCTTCGGTCGCCACCGGCTGGCGCACCCAGCGGTATGGCGTCGAATGCAGACGTTTCTGTGTGCAACCGCGCAGACCCGGGCTGTCGATGCAGACCTCGTCCCAGAACACCGCCGGGTCCTTGTATTTGTCCTTCAGCACATCATCAAAACCGAAGCGCTTGCCGAGTTCAATCCAGATCCAGGTATCCGACTTCGCCTCGCCCGGCGGATCTATCATCTTGTCGATCCACACAATACGGCGATCGTCGTTGGAGCGGCCGATCTCACCTTTCTCGATACCGCTCGCTGCCGGCAACAGGTAATCGGCAAACGCCGAAGTTTCATTGGCAAAAAGTTCGATATGCACCATCAGGTCCAGCGCCGCAAAAGCTTCGCGAGCCTTCGCCTGCCCCGGCCATTGCGCCATCGGGTTGTTGCAGGTGATCAGCGCACGGATCGGATACGGTTTACCGTGCAGCATCGCCTCGGTCCAGCCGGCGGGACTGCGTCGCACCCGTTGTTTTTTGATTTTCGGTGCACGGTGTTCAGGCACCTTGGCGGCAATCGGCGTGCCCGCGCTCATATTGAAAAAGGCGCCGCCGCGACGGCCCCAGTTGCCGGTGATCGCGGCAACAAACATCAGCACGCGATTGGTCTGGGTGCTGTTGGTGTGCTGATTGACGCCGCGGCTGGCAAAAATCACGCAGCCGTCGGCCGCGGCAATGTCCTCGGCCAGGCGTTTGATATCTGCAGCTGCAATGCCGGTAATTTGTTCGGCCCATTCCGGCGTGTACTGTTTCTGCAGGATGAAATCGCGCCACTGCTCGAAGCCGAGAACCCAGTCCGCACAGAACGTCGCGTCATGCAGGTTGTTGGCGAGAATGTGCTGCGCCAGCGCCAGCCCCAGCGCCATGTCGGTGCCGGGACGGATCGGCAGCCAGCGATCGGCTTTGGACGCCGTCGCGGTCAGGCGCGGGTCCACAGCAACCATCTTCGCGCCGTTTTTGATCCGCCAGTCATTGATCATGCCGAAATACACGGGCCGGGTCTCGGCCTGGTTGTCGCCGATATACACGTACAACCCGGCGGAACCGAGATCGTTTTCGGTATAACTGTTGCCGCTGCCGATGCTGCCCAGCGTGATTTCAAAGGCGACGTTTTTTCCGCTGGCGCAGAAGGGATCGGTGCCGTCCTTGTTCGGTGTGCCGAACAGTTGGGCGAACATCTTGGTGGTCGCGCGGTAATCGAGAATGCCGGTGCGCGTACCGATGAACATCGCCAGCGCTTCCGCGCCGTACTGATCACGGATGACTTTCAGCTTGTCGGCGATTTCATCCAGCGCCTGATCCCAGGAAATCCGTTCGAATTTTCCTTCACCGCGCGCGCCGACGCGCTTTTGCGGATACAGCAGCCGGTGTTCGCTGTGATACATCTGCAGTGTCAGCTGCGACTTCGGGCAGACACGCCCCTTCAGCAGCGGATCGTCTTCGTTGCCGGTGATCTTTATTAACTTATTGTTTTTAAAATGGAATTTAACCGTACAGCAGTTGAAGCAGATATTGCAGCCGCCGGGCACAACACGATCCGGCGCCGTGTCCTCCCGTGTTTCGCCATAGGGGAACGCCGGCTTCTGCGCCTGCACTGCGGTCTGCGCCGCCAACCCGTCCATGAATGACGGCCGCCGCGATTCGCCGGGGTGCGCACGCGCCGGCGTGACCGCCGTCGGCGTCGCCTCGTTGCGCGGTGTGGTGCGTTCCAGATAAATCGTCGCCGGCCCGAGCAGGAAATGGTCGTTGTCGCGCGGCAGTCGACCGGATTGTCTGGCATCAGCCAGCAGCTCGTCGCGTTTACCGAAACGGATGGCCTGCGTCGGACAGACGCTGGCGCAGGCAGTTGTCGTTGAACCTTCAGCGCGACGCTCCGAGCACAGGTCACATTTCACTGCATGATGGCCTTTGGCGTCATAACCCATTGCGCTGTACGGACAGGCGATGACGCATTCACCGCAACCGGTGCAGCGCGATTCATCAACACGCACAACACCGGTGACCGGATCCTTGGAGATGGCTTTCGGATTCACCGGACAGGCGCGCAGGCAGGCCGGACGCTCGCAGTGCTGGCAGGTCAGCGTCAGGAAGGCGAGGCCCGCCTCCTCCAGTGCGCTGGCCCACACCACCTTGTTGCGGTATTCGCCGGGGCCGAGGCGGTGCTCGGTCTTGCAGGCAGCTTCGCAACTCTTGCAGCCGGTGCAGCGCTCCAGATCAATCAGCAGCGCAACGCGTTCGGAAGGTCCGGTATTCACACCATCCATATCAGCCTCCCCATGCCCGCAAATGCCACCAGGTAATCGGACCGCCGCCGGCGACGTAACCGGCGAAGAAAGTCACGGTGATCACATGGATCACCACACCCAGCACAAACAGCCAGGCCAGCGCCATGTGCAGCGGCCGCCACCACGCCTGCTTGGCGGAAACTGCAGCGCGGGTCCCCAACAACAGCGATTCTTCGCGCGACAGTTTGCGATAGGCCAATGCAAGGCCGGGACTGCGGATGAAATGCGGCAGATTGACCGAGAACGTGCCTTCATTCGCTTGCGGATCGAGTTGCGCCAGGAGCTCTCGCTTTTCCGCGATCAATACGCGCAGCCGGTCGCGGGTCGCCGTATCCGGAACGGTGAATCCGGGCGCTTTCGAGGCGAAAGTTGCAGCCATGCGCCGCGAACCATGGACCCGCGCCCAGACACCCAGCGCGGCCAGAGCAACCAGAGTCAGCAACAGCAGCGCCGGCGGCCGTCGCAGGAATCCGCCGGAGTGGATTGCAATCAGCACCATGCCCAGCAGCGAACAGGCGACGTGGGCGTTGAACCAGTTGACGGGATTGGCGCCGCTACCGCCGCGCTTGGCAATCACAAAAGCCACCGGCACCAGCAGCAGGAGTACACCGGCAACGCCGGTCAGATACAACTGAGGGCTGCCGGGCGAACGCCAGGCTTCGGGCAAAAGACCGCGCAGCAAAAACCAAAGCACGATGGCCGCAACAGCCGCAACCGTCAGTTGCAGCAGCCTCGCGTCAGGAAGGTCGTTTCGTTGCAAGATGAAGGCGACTCGGCAATGGTTGCAGGGGTTGGGGCAGTTTACATCGCCTCCAGCCCCCGCTGTCACGCGCATCCACAACGTGATCAGCCTGCACTTCCGTTGATCTTCAGCCGCCCTTCAGTGCCAGCTTCACCCGCTTCACCTGCGGATCTTCATTACTTTCGGAAACCACAAAGCCCGGCTTCTGGCAAAGATCGAGCATGCTGCGGTTGCTGCTCAGGACATGACCGACCATCGCCCCCAATCTGCGGCGGCGCGCCACCTCGATCAGCACCATCATCATGCGCCGGCCGAGTCCGCGACGCTGCCACTCATCGGCAATCAAAATGGCGTACTCACAGGTCACCGCATCCGGATTGGTGATGTAACGGCAGACGCCGACTTCCACCTCTTTGCCGTCGCGCTGCACCGTCGCCAAAAATCCATCTCGCGGTCGTAGTCAATTTGCGTGAAACGCACCAGCATCGTCGGCGTCAGTTCACGCAATGTATCCATAAAACGGAAACGCGGGCACTCTGGGGACAATCCGCGAACGAACTCCTGTTCCAGCCCGGCGTCTTCCGGGCGGATCGGCCGCAGCGTGACGAGTTCGCCCTCCGGCGGCTGCCAGGTCGTGACCAGTCGCGCCGGATAGGGACGAATCGCCATATGACCATAGCGCCCGCGCACCGGCGCGTGCTGCCCGACGACAATGCGCGCGTCGGCCACGATGGACCCGTTTTCGTCAACAATCAGCGGATTGATATCGATTTCCTCGATCCACGGCAGTTCGCAGACCATTTCCGAGATGCGCAGCAGAACCTCCCCGAGCGCCTCGCGGTTCACCGCCGGCATAGTGACGATCCAGCAGGTTTGAAGCCATGCGCAAAACACTCCCGTCGAAAAGACGCTTGCGGAAAGGTAAAATGTCATTCCAGTCTAAACCGGTAGCGCTTCGATGCCGAAGCGCAGCATTGTTGATTAGCCACAAACGATTCCATGATCGCCCTGACCATCAACGGCTCCCCGCGCACTTTCGAACGTGAGCTGAACTGCGCTGAACTGATCGGCGAACTGGATCTGACCGGCAAACGCATCGCCATGGAGCGCAACGGCGAAATCGTCCCGCGCAGCCAGTTTGCCCAATGCCTGTTACAGGATGGCGACCGCCTGGAAATCGTCGTCGCCGTCGGCGGCGGCTGAAACCGCAACTTGACCGTAGTCATTGCCCGGCGCCCCGCGGCGGTGCACACTGAATCCCCTGAAAACGCCTGTTAGACCCCATAAACCATGAAACCCAACGAAAACCTCGACCCGCTGGTCATCGGCGGCAAGTCCTACAGTTCCCGGCTGCTGATCGGCACCGGCAAGTACAAGGATTTCGCCGAGACCAAGGCTGCAGTGGAAGCCAGCGGCGCGCAAATTGTCACCGTGGCGATCCGCCGCACCAATATCGGCCAAAACCCCGGCGAACCCAATCTGCTCGACGCCCTGCCGCCGTCGAAATACACGATGTTGCCGAATACCGCCGGCTGCTACACAGCGGATGACGCCGTACGCACGCTGCGACTTGCACGCGAACTGCTCGACGGCCATGACCTGGTCAAGCTGGAAGTACTGGGCGACCCGAAAACGCTTTATCCGAATGTTGTCGAAACCATCGCCGCCGCCAAAACGCTGGTGAAAGACGGTTTCAAGGTCATGGTTTACACCTCGGACGACCCGATCATCGCCAAACAGCTGGAAGAAATCGGCTGTGTCGCGGTGATGCCGCTGGCCTCACTGATCGGCTCGGGCATGGGCATCCTCAATCCCTGGAATCTGCAGATCATCATCGAGAGCGCCAAAGTGCCGGTGGTCGTCGATGCCGGCGTCGGCACCGCCTCGGATGCCGCGATTGCCATGGAACTCGGCTGCGACGCCGTGCTGATGAACACAGCGGTGGCTGCCGCAAAAAACCCGGTGCTGATGGCCACGGCGATGTGCAAGGCGGTGGAAGCCGGCCGCGCCGCCTTCCTCGCCGGACGCATGCCGAAAAAACTGTATTCCGCATCCCCGAGTTCCCCCACCGGCGGCATGATCGGCAAGCCCTGAGCCCGCCGGCACTCCGGCAATCCACTGCATCATGACCACGGAACAACCGCGAATCCGCAGCTATGTACTGCGCCAGGGACGCGTGTCCAACGCGCAACGCCGCGCCCATGACACGCTGCTGCCGCGCTTCGGCATTGCATTCCGCGAAACCCCGCTCGACCTCGACGCCTTGTTCGGCCGCCGCGCGCCGCGCATCCTGGAAATCGGCTGCGGCATGGGCGAAACCACGGTTGCCATCGCAGCAGCCCATCCGGAATGCGATTACATCGGCATCGAGGTGCACACGCCCGGGGTCGGCAGTCTGTTGAAGCAGCTTGATGAAGCCGGACTGAGCAATGTGCGCGTGATCCAGCACGATGCCGTCGCCGTGATGGAAACAATGATTCCGCCGGCAAGCCTCGACGGCCTGCACATTTTCTTTCCAGACCCCTGGCCGAAAAAACGCCAGCAGAAACGCCGGCTGATCCAGTCGCCGTTCATCGCGCTCGCCGTATCACGCCTCAAACCCGGCGCTTATCTGCACGCGGCGACCGACTGGCAGGAATACGCGGAACAGATCCTCGCCGTATTCAGCGCCGACCCGTCACTGGTCAATACGGCCACCGGCTACGCCGAAAAACCCGCTTATCGTCCGCAAACCAAATTTGAAACCCGCGGCCTGAAACTCGGCCACGGCGTCTGGGACATCGTATTTCGGCGAAAACAGTAATGCGGCACGAACCAAAAAAACGGCGGCCTGATGGCCGCCGTTTTTTTGCAGCAGACTGCTATTACTGATTGGCGCTGATGCCGGCCTCCCTGATCAGCTTGCCCCAGCGGTCGCTTTCCGATTTCAGGAACTCCGCATATTGCTGCGGCGTGCTGTAGACCGATTCGACGCCGTACACCGCCAGCTTGTCCTTGACGTCCTGCGTTGCCAGAGCACGGCCGAGATCAGCCGACACCTTGTCGATGACCGGCTTCTGCACGCCGGTCGGGAACAGGATGCCCCACCAGTTGGCCGCGGCAAAACCGGTAATACCTTCTTCGGCGAGCGTCGGCAGTTCCGGCGTGAACGGCGTCCGCGTCTCGCTGGTCACCGCCAATGCACGCAGCTTGCCGGCCTTGATATTGGCCATCACCGGCTGGGCATCGGAAAACATCATCATGATATGACCGCCCTGCACCGCCGCGATCGAAAACACGCCGCCCTGGTAAGGCACGGTGGTGATATCAACCTTGGCCAGACGCTTGAACATTTCACCGGCGAGATGCGACATGCTGCCCGCGCCGCTGGTGCCATAGGTCAACTCGGCAGGACGCGCCTTGGCCAGAGCCACCAGAGCCTTGACGTTTTTTACCGGCAGCGTCACCGGTACCACCAGAATGTTCGCGGCGCGTGTGATCTGGCCGACTGGCACAAAATCCTTCTCGACGTTGTAACGGACCTTGGTCATCAGCGGATTCGCGGTCACCGGACCGAAATTGCCGAGCAGGAAGGTGTAACCGTCAGCCGGCTGCTTGGCCGCGTATTCCATGCCCACCGCGCCCGCAGCGCCGGGACGCGAGTCCACCAGCACCTGCTGTCCCCAGTATTCGGTCAGTTTGACGCCGATAATGCGCGCCATCGCATCGGAGCTGCCGCCGGCCGGATAGGTCACGACAAAACGCACCGGTTTGGTCGGATAGGCCTGCGCGTGCACCAGGCCACTGGCCAGTGCGGTAACGGCAACGCAGGATGCAATAAGACTGTTCTTGATACTCATCGATCTCCTCCGATCATGATGGATCTGGTTATGTGCCTGGTCTGTGCCCGGTTAAATCCGGAACTACGAATCAGCAAGCGTGGTTATTCTAGCCCCGCACGCGGCAAACGCAACGGGCCGGGCCAGCGCCGCCAGCTCAGTCAAGGAACAAAGCAATCAGGTCGTTGAGGAAACGGCTGCCCAGCGGCGTCGGTGTCGCCAGGCGATGGTCTCGGATCAGCAGGCCCCGCGCTTCGGCGGCATCAAGCTGCGGCAGGATGCGGGTGAGATCGAGGCCCGTGCGTTGCCGGAACAGTTCCAGATCAAACCCGGCATTCAGGCGCAGGGCATTCATCATGAATTCAGCGGGCAATTCGGCCGCCGTGACGTTACGATGCTCGCTGATCACCGCTGCGTCACCGGCACGCTCCAGATAGGCCTTCGGCTGCCGTGCGCGGGATTCCCTCAACACATTGTTTTTAAATGAAATTTTTGCATGTGCGCCGGCGCCGATACCGAGATAGTCGCCGAACAGCCAGTAGTTCAGGTTATGCCGGCTCTGCCGCCCCGGCCGCGCAAAAGCAGACGTTTCGTAGTGTTCGAACCCGGCTCCTGCGAGTTGTGCCTCCACCGCATCCTGCATCGCCGCCGCAGTGTCGTCATCGGGTACCAACGGCGGATAACGGTGGAACCAGGTGTTCGGTTCGATCGTCAGGTGATAGGCGCTGAGATGCTGAGAACCGAGGGCGATGGCTGCCGCAAGATCGGCCCCGGCCTCCGCCACGGTCTGATCCGGCAAGCCGTACATCAAATCCAGATTCACGTTATCGAATGTGGCCAGTGCCAGTTCCGCAGCGCGGCGCGCTTCCTGCGCGTCATGGATGCGGCCAAGCGCCTTCAGGTGCCGGTCATTCAAACTCTGGATGCCCAGCGACAGCCGGTTCACGCCGGCCGCGCGGAATCCGGCAAATTTCTCCGCTTCGACCGTACCCGGATTGGCTTCCAGCGTGATCTCGGCGTCCGCCGCCAGCGGCAATCGCGCACGGACGCCGGACAACAGCGCATCCATCGCCCGCACCGACAACAGGCTCGGTGTGCCGCCGCCGATGAATACCGTCAGCACCGGACGCCCCCACACCTGCGGCAGGGCCATCTCGAGATCGGCAAGCAGCGCCGAGACGTAGGCGTCTTCGGGCAACTCCCCGCGCGCCTCATGCGAATTGAAATCGCAGTAAGGACATTTGCGCACGCACCACGGCACATGGATGTATAGCGACAGCGGCGGCAGCGCATCAAACTGCGGCGCCGACAACGAACCGGGGGCAAGCTTCAGGGAAGACAAGTGTAGTGAGCCGTCAGTTACTGACTGGCGCGCAAACGCGCCACCAGCTGCGCCAATGCACGCCCGCGATGACTGACACGGTTTTTTTCTTCGGGCTGCAGTTCCGCGCCAGTACGGCCGAATTCCGGCACCAGGAACAGCGGGTCGTAACCGAAACCGCCGCTGCCGCGCGGCTCGCGCAGAATTTCGCCATGCCATTCAGCCTCGGCGATCAGCGGCTGCGGATCGTCGGCATGACGCAGCAGCACGATCACGCAGTAATAATGCGCACGGCGATCGCTTTCTGATGACAGGGCCTGCAGCAGTTTTTCGTTGTTGCGGCGGTCCTGGTCCTCGCGTCCCGATGCTGCGCCTTCCGCATAACGAGCCGAATGCACGCCGGGTGCGCCGCCGAGCACGTGCACACACACGCCGGAATCATCCGCCAGTGCCGGCAGCCCGGTGATGCGGCTGGCATGGCGTGCCTTGGTCAAGGCGTTTTCAATGAATGTGCAGTGCGGCTCCTCGGCTTCAGAAACACCCAGCGCACCCTGCGTGACCACTTCAATCGCCAGCGGCGCGAGGATCGCCGCGATCTCGCGCAGCTTGCCCGGATTGTTGGAAGCGATGACGAGTTTGTTCACCGCGGACCGTTTCAGCCCAGCGCAGCCCGCTGCGCGGCGATCAGTTGCGTAATGCCGCTTTGCGCGAGGTCGAGCATGGCCTGCATCTCGGCGCGGCTGAACGGCGCACCTTCCGCAGTGCCCTGCACTTCGATGATGCCGCCGGCTTCGGTCATCACCACGTTCATGTCGGTGTCGCAATCCGAGTCTTCGGCATAGTCGAGATCCAGCACCGGCAGGCCTTGATAGACGCCGACTGAAACCGCCGCAACGGCTTCACGCACTGGTGTCGCCGCCAGGCGTTTTTCGCGGATCAGGAAATTCACCGCATCGGTCAGCGCGACATAGGCGCCGGTGATGCTCGCCGTACGCGTGCCGCCGTCGGCTTGCAGCACGTCGCAGTCAAGATGGATGGTGCGCGGGCCGAGCTTGTCGAGATCAACCACCGCGCGCAGCGAACGGCCTATCAGGCGCTGGATTTCCTGGGTGCGTCCGGACTGCTTGCCGCGCGCCGCCTCGCGATCGGTGCGGGTGTTGGTCGAACGCGGCAGCATGCCGTATTCGGCGGTCACCCAGCCGCGTTCGCTGCCGCGCAGGTGCGGCGGCTGTTTTTCGAGAACGCTGGCGGTGCACAACACCTTGGTGGCGCCGAATTCGATCAGCACCGAGCCTTCGGCATGGCAGGTGAATTTGCGGGTGATGCGGATGGCGCGAAGTTCATCGGGCCGGCGCTGGCTGGGTCGCACGGGACTCCTTCAATATGCTATGTTCAACGGTCCGCAATTATACGGCCCGCAGCAGGGGCCAACGCGCAATGACCCGCAACACAGCCCCCGGTTCCGCCGTCTGCAGCATGACCGGTTACGCCACCGCCGCGCGCGAACTCGCCTGGGGTTCGGTCAGCGTCGAGCTGCGTTCGGTCAACCACCGCTATCTCGATGTCTCGTTCCGCATGCCCGACGAGCTGCGTCCGGCGGAAACCGCGTTGCGCGAAGCCATCGCCGCCACGGTAACCCGCGGCAAGGTCGAATGCCGCGTCGCCTACGCCCTGCGCAGCGGCGCACAAAACAGTAGCGAGCTCGACGCCACGCTGCTCGCCCAGTTGCTGGAGCTCAACGCCAAAGTCCGCGGCGTGCTGCCCGAGGCCCGCGCACTGACCGTCGCCGACATCCTGCGCTGGCCGGGAATGCTGGGAACCGACGAACTGCCGGTCGATGAGCTGCGCAATACTGCCAGCGAACTGATGCCGGAAGTGCTGCGCGAATTCGGGGCGGCACGCGCCCGTGAAGGCGAAAAACTCGCCGCTGTGATCCTCGAACGCGCCGCCGACATGCGCACGCGCATTGCCGTGGTACAGCCGCGGATGCCGGGCATCATTGCCGCCTTCCAGGACAAGCTTAATGCCCGTCTGAAGGACGCGCTGGTGTCCGCAGATGATGAACGCGTGCGTCAGGAAATCGCGCTGTTCGTCAACAAGATCGACGTCGATGAGGAACTGTCGCGGCTGGCCACCCACCTCGACGAACTCGATCGCATCCTCAAAAAAGGCGGCGCGGCCGGCAAACGCCTCGACTTCCTGATGCAGGAACTCAACCGCGAAGCCAACACGCTGGGCTCAAAATCCGCGGACATCGAGGTCACCCGGGTCGCAATGGACCTCAAACTGCTGATCGAGCAGATGCGCGAACAGATCCAGAACATCGAGTAAAACGGAAATGAGCGGCAATCTTTACATCGTCAGCGCGCCCTCGGGCGCCGGCAAAACCAGCTTGGTGGCCAAACTGCTCGAAAATGATGACCGGATCCGCAAATCGGTGTCGTATACCACCCGCAGCCCCCGGCTTGGCGAAAACGACGGCCAGCATTACCACTTTGTTACCCCGGAAACCTTCGAAAAGAGGGCCCTGGCGGGCGATTTCCTCGAATCCGCAACCGTCCACGGCAACTTCTACGGCACTTCCCGCCGCTGGGTCGAAGAACAGCTGGCAGGGGGTACCGACATCGTGCTCGAAATCGACTGGCAGGGCGCCGCCCAGGTCCGCAGGCTGATGCCGACCGCGATCAGCATTTTCATCCTGCCGCCCTCTTTCGAAGCCTTGCTGCAAAGGCTCAATTCCCGCGCCCAGGACGCCCCGGAAGTCATCGCGACCCGGCTCGCCAACGCGCGCGAGGAAATCAGCCATGTCCATGATTTTGATTATGTTATTATCAACGCTGAATTCAAGGCCGCGGCGGCGGAACTCCAGGACATCGTTCGCGCAGAACGTTTGCGTACCGCACACCAGTTGGCCCGGCACACCGCGTTGATCAACCGACTCAAGTAGGACATCCATGGCCCGCATTACCGTAGAAGATTGCATGAAGATCGTCCCCAACCGCTTTGAAATGACGCTGGCGGCCACCTATCGTGCCCGGCAGCTCGCCAACGGCGCGCAGACGATGATCGATTCCACCCGCGACAAACCGACGGTTGTGGCGCTGCGCGAACTCGCGGCGTCGAAATTCGGCGCCGAAATCCTCAACAAGAGCCCCACGTAACAGGCGCATGCGCCCGCGGCTGAGGCGCTGCACCTGATTGCGGACGGCTAACTCACCGTACGCATGAGCCCTTCAGCCCTCATCCCCGTCACCGAAACACCCACGCCGCCCACGGCGCCTGCGCTGTTTCATGAATGGTCGGCTTACCTGAAGCCTGAAGATCTGTCGCAGATCCAGGCGGCCTACCACTTCAGCGAGTCCGCCCACGAAGGCCAGTTCCGCAAGTCGGGGGAACCGTACATTGCCCACCCGCTGGCGGTGGCCAGCATCCTCGGCGAGTGGCATCTGGATTCACAGGCGCTGACCGCAGCGCTGCTGCACGACGTCGTCGAAGACACCGAAGTCACCAAGAACGAGATCGCCGAACAGTTCGGCCGTCCGGTGGCGGAACTGGTGGACGGTGTGTCCAAACTCGACCGCATCCAGTTCGACAGCCAGGAAAAAGCGCAGGCGGAAAACTTCCGCAAAATGCTGCTGGCAATGGCACGCGACGTACGCGTGATGCTGATCAAGCTCGCCGACCGCCTGCACAATATGCGCACACTGGATGCCGTGCATCCGGAAAAACGCCAGCGTATCGCGCGCGAAACCCTGGAAATCTACGCACCGATCGCCAACCGCCTGGGCCTGAACAGCATCTACCAGGAGATGGAAGACCTGTCCTTCCGCCACCTATTCCCCGACCGCTACCGCGTACTGGCCAAGGCAGTACGCACTGCCCGCGGCAACCGCCGCGAGGTCGTCGGCAAAGTTCTCGAAGGCATCGAGCGCAAGTTGCGCGAGCACGGTATTGAAGCGCAGGTGCAGGGGCGCGAAAAACATCTGCATTCGGTCTATCGCAAGATGCGTGAGAAACATCTGTCCTTCGCGCAGGTGCACGACGTATTCGGTTTCCGCATCATCGTCCGCGACAACATGGCCTGCTATCTTGCGCTGGGACTGTTGCACAGCCTTTACAAGCCCATCCCCGGCAAGTTCAAGGATTACATCGCGATTCCCAAGGCTAACGGCTACCAGTCGCTGCACACCACGCTGTTCGGCCCTTTCGGCAGTCCGATCGAGATCCAGATCCGCACCTCCGACATGCACAAGATCGCCGAAGCCGGCGTCGCCTCGCACTGGCTATACAAAAGTTCCGACACCTCGCTGTCGGAACTGCAGCAAAAGACTCACCAGTGGCTGCAGAGCCTGCTGGAGATGCAGTCGGAATCTGGCGACTCCATCGAATTTCTTGAACACCTCAAGGTCGATCTGTTTCCCGACGAGGTCTATGTGTTCACGCCCAAGGGCAAGATCATGTCGCTGCCGCGCGGCGCCACTTCCGTTGACTTCGCCTATGCCGTGCACACCGACATCGGCAATCGCTGCGTCGCCGTCAAGATCAATCAGGAGTTGATGCCGCTACGCACCGAACTGCGCAACGGCGACCGTGTCGAGATCATCACCGCTTCCCACGCCAAACCCAACCCGCTGTGGCTGAATTTTGTCGCCACCGCGAAAGCACGCGCCCACATCCGCCATTTCCTGAAAACGATGCATTTTTCGGAATCGGTGCAGCTGGGCAGTCGCCTGCTGCAGCAGGCGCTGTCGAACTTCAAGTTCACGCTGACCGAAGTCAGCGACGGCAAGTGGGACAAGTTGGTGCGCGACTCGAGCGCCAAATCTCGCGAGGAAATCCTCTCCGACATCGGTCTTGGTAAACGGCTGGCCGTGGTGGTCGCCCACCAGTTGCTGGCACGGAGCGAGCCACTGCCCGACGAAACACGATCGGGCGGTGTCGTCATCGTGCGAGGCTCCGAAGGGTTTGCGGTGCAGTTTGCACGCTGCTGCGGCCCGATCCCCGGTGATCCGATCATCGGCATCATCAGCAAGGGTCAGGGAATGGTGATCCATACCCACGACTGCCCGGTCGCCGCTAAAGGCAACCGCGACCCTGATCGCGTCCTCGATGTGCAATGGGATGCCAACCCGACTAAACTCTTTGATGTCGGCATCCGCCTTGTCGTCGCCAACCAGCGCGGCGTATTGGCCAAAGTCGCTGCCGAAATCGCCGCAGCAGAATCCAACATCCAGAACGTCGCCGTCGATCCCGATGATGGCGGCACCTATACCGTGATGCGTTTCACGGTGCAGGTGATGAACCGCATACACCTGGCGCGGATCGTGCGCGATTTGCGCAAGATTCCGGAAGTGGTACGTATCAGTCGCACCAAGGGCTGATCGTCGATCAGCGCGCCCTCGCTGCCGACCCGCCTGTTGCTCGTCGAAGACAACGAAAACGACGCGATCCTGATTCTCGCCTCGCTGCGACACGGCGGGCTGCAAATCAGCCATCGCCGGGTCTGGAGCAAAGCCGAACTTCAGGAAGCACTGCCCCAGGAATCCTGGAGTGCCGTACTCTGCGACTACAACCTGCCGCAATTTGACTGTCTCCCCGCACTGAAACTGGTGCGCGCGCATGACGCCGACATTCCTTTCATCATCCTCTCCGGCGCCATCTGCGAAAAAACTGCGGTGGCGGCGGTGCGCAGCGGTGCCAAGGATTTTGTGATGAAACAGAGCCTGGGCCGGCTCGGCGCCGTACTGGTCCGCGAATTGAGTGAAGCCGAAATTCGCCGGGCCGCACGCATCGCCAGGTGGCCGGCCGGCTGTGCCAGTGCCGGCGCGAAGCCGACCTGCTATCCCGCTTCAGCGGCGACGATAGCCGTCAAAGCCACTCTTTGTTCCTTATTGAGCGGCAAAGCGCCGAACTCGGCGGTGGCCTGCGGAAAGGACTCCCGGTTGGCCCCATGGGCTTTCAGCGGCTTACAGCTGCAGAGGGTTACCACCTGGCGTGCGTTGCGCTCCATCGCGACCAGCAGTTGCGCCAGACACCGGCTCGACTGCGTCGACTGCACGGCCTGGTGCACGGTATGCTGGCTGCGGTTGGCAAACTGGTCGATCGAAATCGCGTTGTTGATCAACGCGATGATCAGCGGCAGTAACACCATCGCAAAGCTGATGACGAGCAGCTTGGGGAATGAGTCAGGCTGCAGCAGACGCATGGTTTATTGTTGTTTCAATCCGGTCGCGCCGCGGCGAATGCGGACGGCGGCGCACAATACTGCGGGCACGGTCAGGCGCCCGACTTGTTCTTGTCTTCCAGTACCTTGATCAGGCCGTCGATGCCGGAACGCGTAATCTCGCTGTTGAACGTGCCGCGGTAGTTGATCACCAGACTGGCGTTTTCAGCAACGATGTCGGTGACTTTCCAGACATTGTCTTTCAGCGCCATGCGGTAATCGATGGCCAGCGGCTGACGTCCGGATTCTTTGACCACGGTGCGCACTATCGCGTAATCCTCGCCGGGTTTCATCTGCAGCGGCTTGACTTCGACCTTGCGCTCGATGCCGGTGGTTTCAGCCAAAGCAGTTGTATAGGTTCGGACCAGCAGCGTGCGGAAAGCATTTTCCAGCGCCTTCTGTTGCGACGGTGTTGCGTCCCGCCAGGCTTTTCCCATCGCCAGCTGGGTCATCGTACGAAAATCAAAATGCGGCAGCACTTTCTTTTCGACAATATCCTGCAGCCCGCGGCGGTCCTTGTTCTGCTTGAGTACGCCAAGCACGTCCTCGACCGTCGTGCGGACCAGCACATCCGGCGCGGTCGGGGCAGCAGTCTGTGCATGTGCGAGCGGCGCAAACAGCGAAACCGCCGCCATCAACAACGTGTTAATCAGTTTTTTCATGATGAGTCTCTCCCTGCCCTTTAACGATACGCGAATTAGGCAGGCGCACACCATGAATTGTTCCACAAGCGGGAAAAAAGACTTGCCCGGAAGGTGCGGAATATCATGTTACAGCCTGTCCGGAACCGGCCGCAGCGTAAAAGTGTCGCCGTCAGGCAACAAATCGCGCTTAACGCGCGAGTTTGGCGATCTTCAGGTCAGCGGCCAGTTGATCGAGCGCTGCGAGCAGAGCCTCCGGCATCGGAACACCGTTCTTCTCACGATCAGCACGTGCAGTGTGCGTACCTTCGCCGGGAAGGCGGATGCGGTCGACATTGGGCAGGCGCTGTGAATTGCGGATATCGCGGATCAGCGTATCCATGCCCTGCTTGAATTCCTGCAGGTCCTGGAAGGCTTCGACATTGATCGCCACAATCGTGTGGCCGGTGTTGGTTTCGGTGGTGTCGTCGTTGTTGAAATCAACAACATCCTTGCCCATCGCAGCGGCATTCAGATTGCCGGCGAGCAGGCCCATGACCAGCGCGAGACCGTAACCCTTGTAGCCGCCGATCGGCAGCAGGAACCCTTCATTGGCGCGTTTCGGATCAGTCAGCGGATTGCCCTGACGATCCATCATCCACCCTTCGGGCATCATTTCGCCGCGCTGTGCCTTGGTTTTGACCTTGCCGTAGGCCGCCACGGTGGTCGCCATGTCGAGAATGATCGCCGGCTCTTCACCGGCCGGCACCGCTACCGCAATCGGGTTCGTCGACAGCAGCATGTCAAGCCCGCCCCAGGGCGGCAGATGGTTGGCACTGCCCACGGCCATATAGAGACCGATCATGTTGTGTGTCAGCGGCATGCTCGCATAGAGCGACGCCGGACCGGCATGATTGCTCCAGCGTGCACCAACCCAGGCCACGCCCGCGGTCTTCGCTTTCTCGATAGCTTTTTCAGTGGCGAATTTCATCACCAGATGGCCCATGCCATTGTCGCCGTGTACCAGCGCCATGCCGGCCATTTCGCGCTCGACGCGGATATTGGGTTTCACATTGACCGCGCCGCCCTTTATGCGGCGAATGTACTGCGGCAGACGGAAAATGCCGTGACCTTCGGAACCGTTGATGTCGGCCTGCGCCATCAGTTGCGCAATCGCTTTGGCATCGTCGCGCGGAATTGCAACGGCCTCGAACGAGGCCGCGATGAAGGCGCGCAGTTTGTCGCCGGAAATCCGCTGCTGCTGTTTCTGTTCAGCCACCCTGTTCCTCCAGTTCAATCAATGCCCCGAGAAAATCCTTCGGGTGCACAAAGGCGATACGTTCGCCATGGACATTGAGTTGCACCTTGCCGGCGCCGAGCACCTGTACGCCGGCGGCGGTCAGTGTGTCCGTGGCCTGCTCGACACTTTCGACGCCGAGGCAGAAATGATGAATGCCGCCCTTCGGATTGCGTTCGAGAAATTTCGCGATTGGTGAATCGGGGCGCGACGGCTCCATCACTTCGATCTTGGCGTTGCCAAGATCGATATAGGTCATGCGAACGCCCTGCTCGTCATTGACCTTGATCTCGCCAGCGCTCAGCCCGTAGGTTGCACACATCCTTTCCAGTGCGGCCGCCAGATCCGGCACCACGATGGAAACATGACTGAGTCCGGTGATCATACGCAAGTATTTGTTTTAAATAACTTTTTCTGCACGCAATTCGGCGATGCGGATATCGCTGAAACCGAGTTCTTCTCGCAACACCGCTTCGGTGTGCTGGCCCAGCAGCGGCGGCGCGCGCCGGATGCTGGCCGGCGTGTCGCTGAAACGGAAGGGAATGCCGAGCATTTTGACGGTGCCGGCGGTCGGATGTTCGACCGTGGTCACCATCTCGCGCGCAATCGCATGCGGCGCCGCCAAAGCCTGGGCGACGTTATTGATGCGGCCGCAGGGAATGCCCGCGGCCATCAATTGCTCAATCCAGGCTTCAGCGCCCTGTCGCTGCAGTTCGATCTTGATCAAGGCATCCAGCGCATCACGGTTGCCGATACGATCCGGATTTTTGGTGAAGCGCGGGTCGGTCGCCCACTCGGCATGACCAAGCACCGCGGAAAATTTAGCAAACTGCCCGTCATTGCCCACGGCTACGGCAATCATGTCGTTGCGCGTCGGATAGGCGGTGTACGGAACGATATTGGGATGGCCGTTGCCGAAGCGCCCGGCGTTTTTGCCGGAGACCAGATGATTGGCGGCGACATTGGCGAGCATCGCCAGGCCGGAATCAAACAGCGACACCTCGACATGCTGGCCGCGGCCCGTGCTGTGCCGCGCATTCAGCGCCGCGAGCACGGAATTGCAGGCAAGCATGCCCGTGCAGATATCGACAATCGCCACACCGTATTTCATCGGCGTGCCGTCGGGCTCGCCGGTGATGCCCATCAGGCCCGACTCGGCCTGCAGGATGAAATCGTAACCGGGCAGCCCAGCCTTGGGCCCGGTCGAACCGTAACCGGTGATCGAACAACGCACGACGCGCGGCGCATTCGCCTTGAGCCATTCATTGTCGAAGCCCCACTTCTCGAGCGTGCCGACCTTGAAGTTCTCGACCAACACGTCGGATTTCCTGATCAGCCCGGCCAGCACTTCCTGACCGGACTTCATCGCCATGTTCAGCGTGATCGACCGCTTGTTTCGGTTCGCGCCGAGGTAATACGCCGATTCACCGGCCGCAAACGGCGGCCCCCAGCTGCGCGTGTCGTCACCCGTGCCGGGCGGTTCGACCTTGATCACATCGGCGCCCATGTCGCCGAGCATCATCGTGCACAGCGGACCGGCCAGAATGCGCGTCAGGTCAAGCACGCGCACGCCGGCCAGCGCGCCCTGGGAGTTTTCCGCCATTACTGTTCCGGGACCGTGCGTTAGCGCTTCTTGCGGCGCATCGAGGGCGGCGCATTGAGGTCGCGCTCGTAACCGTCAACGTATTTCTCCAGCTCCTTCTTCGCCTGCATGCGGAATTTCTGGAAGTTCGGCTTGCGGCCGGCGAGGCAGGCATCCATGCCTTCGTTGGCTTCGGGCGAACCCCAGACGTGCGCCAGCAGTTCCATGCCCTGCTGCCAGGAAGAATACAGGTTGTCAGATTCGAAGTTCAGCGACTTCTTGGTCATGCGGATGGTCAGCGCGCTGTGGCCTTTCATGGTCTCGCACCACTTCAGCGTTTCCTTCAGCAAATCCTTCTGCGGCACGCATTTGTTGATCAGGCCGACTTCGACAGCTTCCTTCGCCGGGAAACGGCGGGCACAGAAAATCATTTCACGCGCCAGACGTTCGCCTATGATGCGCGGGATGTACTGGGTCGCGCCGACGGTAGGGCAGGCGCCGACTTTCGCACCGGTCTGGCCGAGCACCGCGTTTTCGGAAGCGATCACCAGGTCGCACCACAGCGCGAGTTCGTGTCCGCCGCCCATGCACCAGCCGTTGACCATGGCGATCACGGGAATCGGCAGGCCGCGGATGGTCATCGCCAGGCCGAGCATGCGGTCGTTCCACATATAGGCATTGGTGAAGTTCAGGCGTTTCATCGCATAGAAATCGCCGCCGGCGGAAAAAGACTTGTTGCCCTTGCCGGTAATCACCGCGCAGACGATGGACGGGTCTTCGCGTGTGGATTTCAGGGCATCGATCATCTCATCGAGGGTCTGTTCGCGGAAGGCGTTCAACACCTTCTCGCGATTGATGGTGATCCAGGCCACCTGGTCCTTCACTTCAAACAGGATGTCGGTGTAGTTGCGCTTGCTCGCCTTCTTCTTAGCTTTCGTTGCCATTGCAGTCCTCGCAGGTGAAAAATGCAGCATGGGAAAGTCGCGGATTTTAACAGATGAGTCACGGTAAGCTGCGGCTAATCCGATGCGGGGTTCACATGTTGCAATGCGGTGCCGGCGCCTGCGTTATGGACGAAATACGGGTGGGCCGCATACACTAGGTTCCACAAGAAAATGTCGCCCACAGCGACCGAAATCCGGGTTTCAAAAAGACCACATACGCCTCTCGGCGTAGAGCAGCACTGCATAGGAGAAATCACGATGCTTCAAAAGACTCGTGTATTACTGCTGTCTGTTGCCGCGGTTCTGGCAACTGCTCCGGCAACGGGTGCGCAATCCGATGCCCAGGGTTACCCGGCCCGCCCCATCCGCATGGTGATCCCGTTTGCACCGGGCGGCGCGACCGACATCATCGCGCGCATCCTGGAGCCGAAACTGAGCAAACGGCTCGGCCAGCAAATTGTGGTCGACAACCGCACGGGCGCTGCGGGGAACATCGCGGTCGAACTGACCGCGCAGGCGCAGCCTGACGGCTACACCCTGCTGGTCGGCAACATTTCGACCAACTCGATCAACCCTATCCTTTTCGCCAGGACCATGAAGGTGAACGCGCTGAAGGATCTGAGCGGGGTGACCAAACTGGTGGCGATCCCGAATTTCATCCTCGGCAGCCCCAAACTCCCGGCCAATACGCTTAAGGAAGCGCTGGAATACGCCAAAGCGCGGCCGGGACAGCTCAACTTCCAGGCGCCGCTCGGCTCCTACTCCCATCTCGACATGCTGGCGTTGACCGCAGCTGCCGGCGTGAAGATGGTGCACCTGCCCTCCAAAGGCGCGGGAGAAACGCTGCCGGCGCTGTTGCGCGGCGACATCCATTTCACCGAATCCAATGTCGCCTCGAACATCGGTGCCGTGCGTGCGGGCCAGATCAAGGCCTATGCTGTCACCTCGGAAACACGCCTGGTCGATCTGCCGAACGTTCCGACCATGGCGGAAGCCGGATACCCTGGCATCGGCAGCCTCAACTGGAACGGCGTGTTCGTGCGGGCCGGAACACCAAAGCCGGTGATCGCAAAACTGCACCGCGAAATCGTTGCCGCCATGAAGGAACTCGATGCCGAAGGCATGCTCACCAAACGCGCGATCCCGCTGAGCATCAGCGAATCGCCGGCGGAATTCGACGCCTATGTGCTGTCGGAAAACAAGCGCTGGCTGAAAATCATCCAGGACAACAACGTCAAAATCGATTAGGACCGTCATGAGCCGGAAAACCGCAAAACTCTCGCAGCCCAAACACGACCTCGTCATCGAGAAGGACGTCAAAATCACGATGCGTGACGGCGCGGTGCTCTACGCCGACATCTTCCGCCCGAAGGCCGCCGGAAAATTCCCCGCCATCGTCAACATCAGCGCCTACCAGAAGGACAAGGTCTGGGTGCCGCCGCACGACCTCGAGGAAAAAGCCAATCCCTATATGACCTGGGAAACGGTGAACCCGACGTGGTGGGTGCCGCGCGGGTATATCTGCGTACGCGTCGATACCCGCGGCTCGGGCAAATCGCCCGGCCTGTCCGATCCGGGCGGCCCGCAGGAAACCCTGGACTATTACGACGCCATTGAATGGACGGCGAAACAGAAATGGTGCAGCGGCAACATCGGCACCGCGGGCATTTCCTATCACGCGGTCACGCAATGGCGCGTAGCCGGACTGCAACCGCCTTCACTGAAGGCAATGATCCCGTGGGAAGGTTACGGCGACGCGTATCGCGACTCGGTATTCCACGGCGGCATTTTCCAGCTTTATTACCTCGCCACCTGGTACGCCACGCAGATGGCGCACCACCTGCTGGGCGATCCGCAGGAATACAACCCGGACGCTTTCCGCAACGAGCGCCTCTACAACTACATGCGCCACAGCCTCGACACCGGCTACTGGGACAACCGCGGCGCACAGTGGGACAAAATCAAGGTACCCTTTCTTTCAGCGGGCAACTGGAGCGGCCACAACCTGCACCTGCGCGGCAACGTCGAGGGCTTCGTCCGTGCGAAATCGAAACACAAAAAGCTGCGCATCCATACCGGCACCCATTACCACGCGTTCTACACCGAGGAAGGCCGGCTCGACCAGCTGCGATGGTTCGACTACTGGCTGAAGGGCCTTGATACCGGAATCATGAAAGACCCACCGGTCAAACTGATGATCCGCACCGGCGGCGGCACGATGAAGGACTACAAGTTCCGCTTCGAGAACGAGTGGCCGCTGAAACGCACGCAGTGGACGAAGCTGTATCTGCAGGCAGAGCGCAAAACACCGGTCGCCGGTGCGATGGACAGTGAAGGCACGCTGGTCCGCAAGCCGCCGAAAAAGAAAGGGGCCATCAGCTATTCCGCCACCGGGGTCTCCCATGCCGGCGTCGCTTCGGCCTCATCGACCATGCTGCAGGCCGGCGCCATGCACCGCACCGGCATCTCGTTTCAAACAGAACCGCTGAAGGAAAAAACCGAAGTCACCGGCCCGGCGAAACTGGTGTTGTGGGTTTCAAGTACGACCAAGGACATGGACATGTTCGTCACCGTCCGCAACATCGACCGCGACGGCAAGGATGTCTGGGAAGTCGGGCAGCAGGGCCAGCAGGTACCGGTGGCCAAGGGCTGGCTGCGCGCCTCGCACCGCAAGCTGGATCCGGAACTGACGCTGCCCTACCGCCCTTACCACGCACATGACGAGCGCTGGTGGCTGGAGCCAGGCGTACCCGTCGAGTGTGAAATCGAAATCTGGCCGATCGGCATGGTGTTCGGCAAGGGTCACCGCATCCGCATCGACATCCAGCCGCGCGACGGCGTCGGCAGTACACCCTATAACCACTATCCGGCCGCTTACAACACGAACGGGCAGAACACAGTGCATACTGGCGGCCAGATGGCGTCCTATCTGCTGCTACCGGTGATACCCGCCAGGTCCTGAAAAAAACCGCTGTGGAGGAGTATTGATGAATCTGCTGAAAAACGCCGCAGGACTGGCGTTGCTTGCCGTTGCCGCCGTCGCCCACGGGCAGAGTTATCCGTCAAAACCGGTGCGCATCATCGTCCCGTTCGTGCCCGCGGGGCCGACCGACAACCAGGCGCGCTGGGCGGCGCAACAACTCACCACGGCCACCGGCCAGCAGTTTATTGTCGACAACCGCCCGGGCGCCGGCGGCGTGCCCGGTACCGAAGCGGTGGTCAAAAGCGCGCCCGATGGCTACACCCTGCTTGCGGGCAATCCCGGACCGCTGACCATCGCGCCCAATGTGCGCCACACCATGCCCTACGACACGCTGCGCGATCTGGTGCCCATCGTGCTAATCGCGCGTAGCGCCAGCTGTGTCTGCCTGCACCCTAGCCTGCCGGCACGCAACGTCAAGGAATTCGTCGCGCTGGCCAAAGCCCGGCCCGGAAAGATCAATTACGGCTCGCCGGGCGTCGGCACCGTCGGCCATTTCGCCACCGAACTGTTTGCCTTCCAGGCCGGGGTCAAACTGAACCACATCCCATACAAGGGTGCCGCGCAGTACACCATCGACCTGATCGCCGGCAACATTGAGCTGGCGATCAACCAGTTCGCGATTGCCACGCCCCATGTCAACGCCGGCAAGCTGCGTTGCCTCGGCGCCACCTCGCGGGAGCGCTCGCCGCTGCTGCCGAACGTACCGACCATCGCCGAACAGGGCATCAAGGATTTCGAAAGCTATAACTGGAACGGCGTTCTGGCGCCGGCCGGAACGCACCCGGCGATCATCAACCGCATCGCAGAAGTAGTCTCCAAGCAGCTCGCCACACAGGATGCGCGTGCGCTTTATTCCGGACAGGGCCACGAGGCGAGCGGCATCACCGCCACGGCCTACGTCGACTTCATCCGTGCCGAAACCGAAAAATGGGCAAAAATCGCCCGTGTCGCCAACATCCAGAAACAATAAAAAGGAACAGGAACCGTCATGACCGCTAAGAAGGAATCCACCTATTTCATGTATTTCCCAGGCAACTACCGGTGGTCGTCGGCATTCATCAATATGATGAGCTCCGCGCCCTACGGCGGCTCGGAAATCAGCGAACTGCACAAAATCGGCATACAGCTGAAAGACAAGGACCCGGAAGACGACGAGGCCTGGTTCCATGCCTGCGTCAATGTTGCCGACAAAGTGCGCGCGCACGCCGAACGCTTCGAAGCATCCAAACACGCGACTTCCGCTGCGCACGCCTATCTGCGTGCCTGCAACTACTACCAGATGGCCGAGCGTTTCCGCACGCCGAAGGATGACATCGCACTGGCCGCCTACAAAAACGGCGTGGATTGCTTCCATCGCCATGTCGCACTGACTGACGTCAAGATCGAGATCGTCGAAATCCCGACCGCAGCGGGCCCCATCCCCGGTTATTTCGTCCATGCTCAGAATGCCAAATCGAAGAAATCGCCCTGCGTGGTGTATTTCGACGGACTCGACGTCACCAAGGAAATCCAGTACGTGCGCGGCGTGCCCGACCTGATCAAGCGCGGCATTTCGGTGCTGGTGATGGACGGCCCCGGCACCGGCGAAGCGATCCGCTTCCGCGGCCAGTACCTGCGCCACGACTACGAAGTCGCCGGCTCGGCCTGCGTCGACTGGCTGGAAAAACGCGATGACGTCGACGCCAAAAAAATCGGCGTGGTCGCGATCAGCCTAGGCGGCTATTACGCGCCGCGAATGGCGTCGATGGAGCCGCGTTTTGCCGCCTGCATCGCCTGGGGCGCGATCTGGGATTACCACGCGACCTGGAAAAAACGCATCGAGGCGAAATTCAAGACCTCGCTGTCGGTACCGGGCCACCACATCACCTGGATCCTCGGCGTCGATACGCTGGACGAAGCGCTGAAAAAACTCGAACCGTTCAAACTCGACGGCGTGGTGCAAAAGATGAAATGCCCGTTCCTCATTGTTCATGGCGCAGAAGACGAGCAGGTGCCGCTGGCCGACGCCCAGGCGCTCTACAACGCCTCAGGCTCGCCGGACAAGACGCTGCGCGTGTTCACCGCCGAAGAAGGCGGCGCGCAGCATTGCCAGCGCGACTACCTGACGCTGGGTGTCGCGGAAATGTGGAACTGGTTTGAGGACAAGCTGCTGCGGTCCTGATGCATTACTGCGAGCTGCGCCGCTGCCACGAATGCAACCAGCCCGTCGGCAGCCGTGATAAATTCTGCGTGCGTTGCGGGGCGAAGCTGCCCCGTCACCCCAGAACCCTTTATTCCTGAGCGCAGTTGCCGCATCATCGCCAGTTATGGAAGAAATCATCTACACGGTGGTGTTTCAGGCGACTTACCAGACCCTGAAGCCGCTGCTGGCCTTTTTGCATCACGATTCCTTCCTGTATTGGCCTTTCATTCTTTCAACACTGTTGATTGCCATGCTGGCCTGGCGCTTTACGCGTGCCCGCGGCGACCTGGATCCGGCAAAGCCGCACTGGAAGGAATTTTTTGACCGCTACCTGAGCCGGCGGCTGTGGTGGCATGCATCATCGCGTCTCGATTACCGCTTTTATTTCATCAATGCCATTCTGTTTCCGCTGATCGTTGGTCCGCTGCTGTTCAGCTCGCAAGGCGTCGCCACCGCCCTCGGCAACCTGTTCGGTATGCCGGAGGCACAATCCGCCGCGCCCTCATTCTGGGCCGCACTCGCCTATACGGTGATTTTTTTCATCGCTTACGATTTCGGCCGCTTCGTCTCCCACAGTCTCCTGCATGACATCCCCTGGCTCTGGCAATTCCACAAAGTCCATCACTCCGCTGAAGTGCTGACGCCGATGACGGCCTTTCGCGCCCATCCGGTTGATCTCGCAGTGATGGCCTGGGTGCCGGCGCTGACCACCGGCATCGTGACCTGGTGTTTTTATCGCTATGTCAACGCCGGCATCGGCATGATCACCTTTCTTGGTTTGCATGCGATCCTCTGGATCTTCAACCTGGCCGGCAATCTGCGGCACTGGCATGTCTGGCTGTCCTATGGGCCGACGCTTAATCGCTGGCTGATCAGTCCGGCGCACCATCAGCTCCATCACAGCTATGAACCGCGCCATCTGGGCTGCAACCGGGGCTTTGAACTCGCGGTATGGGATCGTCTGTACGGCACCCTCTATGTGCCGCCACAGGCACCCGAAACATTCCGCATGGGCCTCGGCGACGGCAGCGACGGACAGTGGCGCACGGTGTGGCAGCTCTACGTCTGGCCGTTCCTGATGTTGTGGCGGCGGCCGCCTGCTGAAACCAAAACACCGCAGTCCGCCGGCGATCAGTAAGCCCCGGCGGGCTCAGAGATATTCCGAGACTTCCACCAAATTGAGGTCGGGATCGCGGAAATACACCGAACGGATGTCGCCCATCGCACCGGTCTTGGTGCAGGGGCCTTCGATGATCGTCACCTTGTGCTGCGCCAGTCTGTCGATCACCTGCTGCAGCGGCACTGCGGCAATAAAGCAGAAATCCAGCGTGCCGACGCCCGGTGCTTGCGCCTTGGGCTCATATTCCTTGCCTTTCACGTGAATGTTGATCTTCTGCCGCCCGAACTTCAGCGCGAGGCGCTGTCCGTTGCGGAAGGTTTCCAGCTTCATGCCCAGCACTTCGGTATAGAAGCGGATGACCGCGTCGGGTTGGGCCGTGGTCAGCACAAAGTGGTCCAGTCGGTCGATCATGAAGAATCTCCGTAACTATATGTTTTTATTGATTATTTAAATCACACCCCTGGCGCGCAAATCGGCGATGGTCTCCGGCTTCAGCCCGGCACGCTGCAATACCGCTTCCGTATCTTCACCCAGCCGCGGCGCGGTGTTGCGGATGCCGCCGGGTGTCGCCGACAGCTTGGGCACGATGCCGGGTACATCAACCTGATAGCCGTCACGCGTGGTGATGTTGAGAATCATCTCGCGTGCCTTGTATTGCGCATCAGCGGCGATATCGGCGATTGAATAGATCGCCCCTGAAGGCACATCGTGTGCGTCGAGAATTTTCAGCGCGTCCGCCTTGTCATGCGCTTTCGTCCAAACGGTAATTGCACCGTCGATATCGGCAACATGTTTGACCCGGCCGTCGTTGGAAGCCATCTCCGGCGAAGCCGCAAAATCATCGCGGCCGACGGCCTTCATCAAACGTTTGAAAATGCCGTCGCCGTTGCCGCCGATCAGAATCCATCCATCGCGGCAGGGATAGGCATTCGACGGGACGATGCCGGGCAGCGCACTGCCCGCGGCTTCTCGTACCGCATTGAAGGCGCTGTACTCGGGTAACAGGCTTTCCATGCAGTTGAACACGCTTTCGTACAGCGCGATATCGATTACCTGGCCTTCGCCAGCCGCTCTTTTTTCACCCTTGTCCCGATGATAAAGCGCCATCAGAATGCCGATCACGCCATGCAGCGCCGCCAGCGTGTCGCCGATCGACACACCGACACGCACCGGTACGCGCCCCGGTTCCGCCGTGAGGTAACGCAGCCCGCCCATCGATTCGGCGATCACGCCGAAACCGGGGCGGTTGCAGTACGGGCCGTCCTGGCCGTAGCCGGAAATGCGCGCCATCACCAGTCGCGGATTGATTGTTTTCAGCGCCTCGTAGCCGAGCCCCCACTCCTCCATCTTGCCGGGACGGAAGTTCTCGATCAGCACGTCGGCCTCTTTCACCAGCGCGCGCAGGATGTCCTGACCTTCCGGCTGGGTGAGGTCCAGCGTCACCGACTGCTTGTTGCGTGACTGGACTTCCCACCACACCGAATTGCCATTTTTGAGCATGCGCCATTTGCGCAGCGGATCGCCCTTGCCGGGCGGCTCGATCTTGATCACCTCGGCGCCGAAATCGGCGAGTGTCTTGCCGCAGAACGGTCCGGCAATCAGCTGGCCGAGTTCAATGACGCGCACGCCCTGGAGCGGGCCTGCACTTGCAGCGGATGCGGTTGTCATGCGACGACTCCTTCAGATACTGATGCCGCGACGCACCCCGACCGCTCAAGGATCGAGCTTGATGCTCGCGATCTTGATCACCTTGCCCCAGGTTTCGATTTGACGCAGCACATAGGCATCCAGCGCTGCAGGGGCCATGAATCGTGCAAAAGCGCCCTGCTCTTCCGCATTGCGGCGGATTTCCGGCGATTCGACGATGCGTGACAGTTCACTGCCGAGGCGCTCAATCACTGCCGGCGGCGTACCGGTCGGCGTAAACAGCGCAAACCACGACTCCACCTCATAACCCGGCATGCCGGATTCAGCGGAAGTCGGAATGTCCTTCATCGTCGGATGACGTTCACCGGCCAGATAGGCCAGTGCGCGCAGCTTGCCGGCGCGCACATGACCAATCACCGACGGCGGTGTGGTATTGAACATGGCGACCTGGCCCGACAGCAGATCAGCCAGCAGACGCGCGGTGAAATCGGTGGTGCCACCGGGTGCGCTGGGGACGATCAGCGAGACCGCCCGCGAAGGATAAGCCTGCTGGGCGTGAACAACCGCCGCAGACATCACCAGCACTGCAAGCACAGGAATCGTGAACCTTTTCATGTCACTCCCCTTGTGTAATACAGAACCTGATGCCCGCGCCGGCGCCGAGCCCGGCGGTTTTTATTTGCCTTTCTGCAGGGATGCGGCGTGTTTCACCGCCTTGACGATGTTGAGATAACCCGTGCAGCGGCAGATATTGCCTTCGAGACCGTGCACGATCTGCTCATCGGTCGGCGCCGGATGTTCCTTGATCAGCGCTGCCGTAGTCATGATCATGCCGGGCGTGCAGAAGCCGCATTGCAGCGCATGGCACTCGGTGAATGCCGCCTGCGCCGGATGCAGCTTGCCGTTTATGGCGAGACCTTCGATGGTCACCACTTCGGCGCCATCGGCCTGCGCGGCCAGCATCGTGCATGATTTCACCGCACGACCGTCGACATGGACGGTGCAGGCGCCGCACTGGCTGGTGTCGCAGCCGACATGGGTGCCGGTGAGCTTCAGGGTGTCGCGCAGAAAATTGGCGAGGAGGGTACGGTCTTCGACATCGGCGGTCTGTTTCACGCCGTTGACGGTCATTGTGATTTTGGCCATGGTTGTTATTTCTTTCCGGAGATGGCGGCCGCAGCACGGCCGGCCATGACTTTGACGAGCTGCGCGCGGTATTCGCGGGAGCCGTGGATGTCTTCGTTAAGGTCGTCAGCGGATACCGCGAGTTTTTCCAGCGCTGCCGCAGTCAGGTTTTTCGCCAGCGCCGCTTCGGCCTCCGTCCAGCGGAACACGCCCGATGCACCGGCGCCGGTCACTGCAACGCGCACGCCCGAAACAGTCTGGGCAATGAACACGCCAGCCATCGCATAACCCGATGCCGGATGCGGGAACTTGGCATACGCAGCCGCCTTGGGCAGCGGGAAAGCGATTTTCACCACCAGTTCGCCGGGCTCCAGCGCAGTGGTGAACATGCCCTGGAAAAAATCGTCGGCGGCAATTTCACGCTTGTTGGTGATCACCGTGGCGTTGAGCGCCAGTACGGCGGCCGGCGAATCGGCAGCCGGATCGTTGTTGGCAACAGAACCGCCGATGGTGCCGCGGTTGCGCACCTGCGGATCGGCGACCGTGGAGATCAGCGCGGCCAGTGCCAGCAACACCTCACGCACCACCGGTGACGTGGCGATCTGGTAGTACTTGGTCGCCGCGCCGATGGTGAGCACGCCATTCTTGTTTTCGATGCCGGCGAGTTCGGCGAGGCCAGCAATGTCGATCAGCTGCGAAGGCTGGGCGAGCCGCGCCTTCAGCGTCGGCAGCAGGGTCATGCCGCCGGACAGCGGTTTCGCATCTTCATCCTTGGCCAGCCAGTCGGCAGCCTCTTGCAGCGTCTTCGCCTTGCGATACTGGAATGAATACATGTTATTGTCCTTTCTTCGCAGCCGAAATGGCCTGCCACAGCTTGTGCGCGGTCAGCGGCATGTCGAGCGGCGGCACGCCCAGCGGCCGCAGCGCATTCATCACCGCATTGGTCAGTGTCGCCAGCGATGCCGTGCAACCCGATTCGCCCATGCCCTTCACGCCCAGCGGGCTGATGGTGCCGAAAGTGGTGTGTTCGGCGATGGTGATGTCCTTGATCCAGCCGGCCTTGGGCATCGCGTAGTCAGCGAAGCTGCCGGTCAGCAACTGGCCGGTCTCGGTGTCGTAGACCACATTTTCACCGAAAATCTGCCCCCAGCCCTGCGCCACCGCGCCGTGCATCTGACCTTCGACGATGGTGTGGTTGATCACCACGCCGCAGTCATCGACCGTGACATAGGAAACCACTTCGGTGAAACCGGTCTGCGGATCAATCTCGACTTCGGCCACGTGACAGCCGTTGGGGAAGGTCGAACCGAACTTGCCTTCGCCGGTAACCGACAGCGGTTTTTTCGCCGCCAGTTCGCCCAGCGTGATTTTCCTGTTTGATGCCGTCGACTTGAACTCGCCCTGCGCGTAAGCCACCTGTGACGGCTCCACGCCCAACTGCTCGGCCGCCAGCGGCGTTGCGTGTTCGATCAGTTTTTTCGCGGCAATGTGGCAGACCGTGCCGGCGCCGACGATGGTGCGCGAGCCACCGGTGTGGTTGCCGATCAATCCTTTTTCGCCGACGCCCTGCCGCAGCGTGACGCGCTCGGCCGGAATGCCCATCGCGTCGCCGATGATCTGCGCGAAGGTGGTTTCATGACCCTGACCCTGCGAATGCGAAATCGAGTAGGCGGTAAGACGCCCGTCGGCAGACACTTCCAGCAGCACTTCATCCTTGGGGAACATTCCGGCGCCGGAGTTTTCGATCACCGTCGCAAAACCCAGGCCGCGCAGCAGACCGCGTTTTTCGGATTCGGCACGGCGTTTGGCAAAACCGGCAATATCGGCCAGCTTCAATGCCTTGTCGAGCACGCCGTGGAAATCGCCGATGTCGTAGACCGAACCGGTCGGGGTTTTGTACGGGAAAGCATTGGTCGGTATGAAATTGCGGCGGCGAATTTCCGCCGGATCGATTTTCATCTGCGCCGCGGATTCATCCACCAGGCGTTCAATGGCAAATGCAATTTCCGGACGCGCCGCACCGCGGTAGGCCGATACCGGCGCGGTGTTGGTCAGCGCCACACGCCAGCGGCCGAACAGCGCCGGGGTCTTGTAAACGCCGTTGAGGCAGGTCACCGGATTGCGCATCGGACTCACCGGACCCGCGGGATGCAGATAGGCGCCGAGGTCGGCGATCCAGTCGATGCGCATTGCCAGGAAGTTACCATCCTTGTCCAGCGCCAGTTCGCCGTCGATGTAATTGGCGCGGCCGTGGGAATCGGACAGGAAACCCTCGCTGCGCGAGGACACCCATTTCACCGGACGCTTCAGCGCTTTCGCTGCCAGCATCAAAGCGCAGTATTCCGGATAGCCGATACTGCGCTGGCCGAAACCGCCTCCCACATCACGGGCTTCGACATTGATCTTTTCTTCAGGGACGCCGGTGTAAGCCGCGAGCTGCATGCGCATCATGTTGATGCCCTGCACCGGTGAATGCACCGTGTAAACCCCGCTGGTAGCGTCGTAACCGACGGAACAGGCGCGCGGCTCCATCGGATTGGGCGCAACGCGCGTGACGTCGAGCCGGAGTTTAGTGACATGCGCGGCCTTGGCGAAAGCCGCTTCAACCGCAGCGGCATCGCCGGCTTCCTGCTCGAAAGCCAGATTGCCGGGCACATTGTCATGCAGCTGCGGCGCACCGGCGGCCAGCGCGGCGCGCGGGTCAACCGCCACAGGCAGGTCTTCGTATTCGACTTCAATCAGTTCGGCGGCGTCCTGCGCCTGCAGTGCGGTTTCGGCGACCACGATAGCCACCGCGTCGCCGACAAAACGCACGCGGTCATGGGCCAGTGAGGATCGGTCGGGGAAACGGGCTTTCATACCGTCTTTGCCGGCAAAAGTCAGGAAGCTCATCGGCCGTAAATGGCCTTCGCGCACCGCGTCCGCACCGGTGTAAACGCCAAGCACGCCGGGTGCCTTGCTCGCAGCATCGGTATTCACCGACAGAATTCTGGCGTGGGCACGGTCCGCGCGCAGGAACGCCGCGTGGGCCTGGCCGGGCAGGTTCCAGTCGGCCGAGTAACAACCCTCGCCCTTGATCAATCGCAGGTCTTCCAGGCGGGACAGTTTTGCGCCGCCTACATCAAACAGGTGGTGATGGTCCATAACGTTGACGCGCACCGCAGGCTGGACGCCGTAACGGTCCGCTATTCTCCTCCATTGGAATAGCGATTAGGATAACGCAAAAAGGCGAACATGACCGCGGCAATCGTGTTGCGCCGGCACACCCGGTCACGCACAATGCCGTGGTCGCAGTCCATATCGTAAAAAGCTCTTCTTGCAATGAAAAAAGATACGCTGCTCACCCATGTCGGTCGCAATCCGGCCGAAACCCACGGCACGGTCAACACCCCCGTTTACCGCACCTCCACCGTGGTTTTTCCCGATCTGGAATCGTATGAAACGCGGGATCCGGGTGATTACAAATCGATGCGTTACGGCATCCACGGCACACCAACCACATTCGCGTTCGAGGATGCGGTCGCCCGCATGGAAGGCGGTTACCAGGCCGTCGCCGTACCTTCGGGGCTGGCGGCGATTACCGCTGCACTGTGCGCTTTCGTCAAAACGGGCGATCACCTGCTGGTCACCGACAGCGCCTACGCACCGACCCGGATGTTCTGCGACCGCCGGCTGCGCGCCAACAGCGTCGAGGTCGAGTATTACGACCCGCTGATCGGCGCCGGTATCGCGCGCCTGATCAAACCGAACACCAGGGCGGTGTTCTGCGAAGCGCCGGGTTCGCTGACTTTTGAAATGCAGGACATCCCGGCAATCGCCGCGGTCACCCATGCCCGCGGCATTCCGGTGCTGGCTGACACCACCTGGGGAACGCCCTATTTTTTCCGTTCCTTCGAACGCGGCATTGATGTGTCGATCCATGCCGCGACCAAATACATCGTCGGCCACTCCGATGTGCTGATGGGCGTCATCGTCACCAACGAGAAATACTGGCTGCCGGTGCGCCACACCGTTGCCGACTTCGGTTACTGCGTCAGCCCCGACGACTGTTATCTGGCGCTGCGCGGTTTCCGTACGATCGGCGTGCGCATGAAACAGCAGATGGCTAACGCGATCACTGTTGCCAACTGGTTGCGGGGACGCAGGGAAGTGCGGCGCGTGCTGTTCCCGGCACTGGAAAGCGATCCGGGCCATGCGATCTGGAAACGCGACTTCGACGGTGCCGCGTCACTGTTCGGCGTGGTGCTGCAACCGGCATCAAGGGAAAAGGTTGCCGCTTTTGTCGATACGCTGAAACTCTTCGGTATCGGTTCGAGCTGGGGCGGTTATGAAAGCCTGATCACCGCACCGCATCCGGAAAAGGTGCGCAGTGCGACAGCATGGAATCCGGGCGGGCCGACCATCCGTCTGCACATCGGCCTTGAAGATCCGGCCGACCTGATTGCCGATCTGGAGCAGGCCTTGGGCCAGCTGGGTTAAGCGCCTGCGGAGACTTAAGCGGCTACGGAAGCACAGGCCCTCACAAAAAAGCGCTCCACAGAGCGCCTTTTTGATCATCCAGGTTTCAGAAATAACCATCCATCATCTTGTCTACCCAGGCCGGCAGGCGTACGTTTTCCTTGCGCTCGAAAGCGGGGATATACGGCTTGATGTCGAGTACCGGCGTGCCGTCGAGGGCATCCAGGCCGCGCACGGTGATGCCTTTGTCGTCGACATCCAGCAGTTCCACCGCGGTCACACCGATCGGATTCGGGCGGAATTTGGTACGCTGGGCGAATACGCCGACCGGATCAAGGTTTTCCATGCCGCGCGGATTGCGCGCGATCTGTCTGGCCGCATCAAAAGTCGGGATCTTGTGCAAATGGAAAATCACCACCACATGCGAAAACTCGCTGAGACCGGCGAGACCTTTGACGTACAGCGGGTCCAGCTCAATGCGCGATTCGACGTTCGCCCAGTGCCCGGCAGACATTTCGGTGCGATCGCTGCGTACAACGCCAACGGGTTCGAACTGGGCCATGATTAAAAGCTCCTGCGGATAGTGAAGGCCGCAAACTTACCGCAAACAGCGGCGCCGCAGCAAAAACAAAGGGCCAGCTTGCGCTGGCCCTTTGAGTCCTACTGGTAGGAGGTGCGAGATTCGAACTCGCGACCAACGGATTAAAAGTCCGAGCAATACAGCATTCCTTTGTGTTGATCTATATTCGTTTTTACTGAATTACCATTAATTTTCAATACTTTATTGAAATTGGGTCATATGTATGAATTTCCCGCCATTCCCGTTTGTTGCTATAATTTGCCTACACAGTGCCTACACGGAGCCGCGGCAATGGAAACGGCAAACTTTACTGCGGGGCGAATAGCGGCATATAAGTTCCAGCCGAGCGTCACGGGAAAATCAAATCAAACTGTCTACTGGGACGCCAAAACGCCAGGCTTGGGCTTGCGGGTGACTGCCGCCGGGGCCAAGGCATACATCTTTGAGTCGCGCCTGCACGGCAAGACTCTGCGCCTGACAATTGGCGATGTGCGAACTTGGTCAGTTGGCAAAGCCCAGGAGGAAGCCACAAGACTCAAAGCCTTGACAGACCAGGGTATTGACCCGCGCCAGTTAAAAGCTGATCGGGCGGCGGCGGACGAAGCCCAGCGCATGGAAGCCAAACGTCTCGTTGTAACTGTGGCAGACGCATGGAACGCCTACATCGAAGCTCGCCGTCATAAATGGAGCGCTCGCCACATTGCCGACCATCAAAACCTTGCGCGGGGGGCAGGTGAAAAGATCGGCGATAGTGATCGCGTTTACGAAGCCGGTGCATTATCGCCTTTGATGCCCCTGAAACTGTCCGAGATTGATGCGGCGCAGGTAAGGGCGTGGCTGCGTGATGAAGTTACCCGCCGCCCGACTCAAGCAGCATTAGCGTTTCGTCTGTTACGCGCATTCCTGAACTGGTGCACTGATACTCCTGACTACCGCGGTATTGCGGGCGAAAATGCCTGTCAAACACGCATTGCCAAGGACACGCTACCAAAAAAGAAAGCCAAAACAGACTGCTTACAACGGGATCAGCTGCCCGATTGGTTCAAGCATGTTCGCAACATTGGGAATCCTGTAATCAGTGCATACCTGCAAACGCTGATTTTGATAGGTTCGCGTCGGGAAGA
>Ga0222712_10000451_pt1 | contig 54609 bp, 45 predicted proteins | sample C33_657DmetaG_FD_165043 | JGI IMG/M metagenome (GOLD analysis project Ga0222712, IMG submission 165043) | Estuarine water microbial communities from San Francisco Bay, California, United States - C33_657D | ecosystem: Environmental > Aquatic > Marine > Unclassified | place: USA: California... | reverse complement strand
AACAGAATTACTGTTGAACGTCAAAAATTCAATTCAGTAACTCAGGAGTATAACTCTTCAATCAGAACGTTCCCAAATAACCTGACTGCAGGCATGTTTGGATTTAAAACCAAAGGATATTTTCAGGCAGAAGCCGGTGCAAATAAAGCTCCAAAGGTTGAGTTTTAAGTATAGCTAACCTTATTTATTCATTAACACTGATCGCCGGAATCTAATTCCGGCGATTTAAATTTAAGCCATGTCAATTTTTAGTGAAAAAGAGCAACAGCTGATCAGTGAGGCTGTTGAATCAGCAGAGCGATTCACATCAGGAGAGATCCGAATATGTGTTGAGAAGACTTGCAGCGAACCGGTTCTGGATCGTGCTGCAACCTATTTCAAAAAACTTGGGATGGACAAAACAGCTCAAAGGAATGGCGTTCTAATCTATATTGCTACTCAGGATCAGCAATTTGCGATAATTGGTGATGCAGGTATCAATAAATTAGTTCCACATGATTTTTGGGATAGCACCAAGGATGCAATGTTAGGCTATTTCAAGGAAGGAAATATGACTGGCGGAATCATTGCAGGTATAAAAATTGCCGGTGAACAGCTCCAAACATTTTTTCCATACCTTGATGGAGATGTGAATGAATTACCTAATGAGATCACTCAGATGGATGGTAAATAGTGAAATTTATAATTCAATAAAGCTTCAAATGAAATTTAAACACCTATTTTCTACAGTCGTATTTCTATTTTTAAGTGTAGTGCTTCTGGCACAAACTTTCCCGGAAAAGCCTAACCGACTTTTGAATGATTACACCCAAACTCTTTCACCAGACCAAATCAATCAGCTTGAGCAAAAATTAGTTGCTTTTAATGACTCAACAAGTACACAAATTGCGGTAGTTCTGATCAAATCTTTGGAGGGTTACGATGTAGCAGACTATGGCGTTCGATTAGCAGAAGCATGGGGAATCGGAGGTGCAAAAAATAATAATGGGGTATTATTGCTTATCTCACTTGGCGACAGAAAAGTAACCATTCAAACGGGTTATGGCGTAGAGGGTGCATTGCCTGATGCAATCACTAAAAGAATTATTGAACGTGAGATCACTCCAAATTTCAAAACTGGCGACTACTTTTCTGGCTTAGATCAAGGTACAAACGCAATCATTTCTTATACAAAAGGTGAATATAAAAACGATGCTCCTAAGAAAAAAGGAAGAAAAAGCGGAAGTGGAATTGGATTTATTATCATCATGATCATTATCATACTCCTTGCAATCAAAAAAGGTGGAGGAGGAAGTGAAGTAATTGGCAGTCGCGGAAGTGCAAGTCCTTTTTGGTGGTTATTAATGGGTTCACAGCTGGGCAGAGGTAATAGTGGTGGATTCGACGGATTTTCTGGTGGTGGCGGCGGCTTTGGTGGTGGTGGAGGTGGTTTCGGTGGCTTTGGCGGTGGAAGTTTTGGTGGCGGAGGATCAAGCGGCAGCTGGTAGTTGAGCTGAAAGCTGAGAGGGGAAAGCTGAAAGCGGAAAGCTGAAAGCTAAAAGCGGAAAGCCTAAAGCTGAAAGCCTAAAACGGAAAGCTGAAAGCCTAAAGCTGAGAGGGGAAAGCTGAGAGGTGAAAGCTGAAAGTTAAAAGGGACAAGAAATAAGTAATTTATCAGACAAGAATCAATTACTCTTAGCGTCAGGTAATGCAAAGGCAACATAACTATCGCCTGATTTTGCGCCCAATTTTCCACCTCCGCAAGCAATTACCAGAAATTGCTTTCCATTGATCATATAAGTAGCAGGACTCGCAAAGCCTGCCGCAGGTAATTTAGATTCCCAAACCATTTTACCAGATTTTTTATCAAATGCTCTTATCTTTTCATCTGGAGTGGCTGCAATAAATACCAGGCCTCCCTTTGTAACTACTGGTCCGCCATAATTACGTGAGCCAGTTATTCCAAATCCACTTTTGATCAATTCTGCATATTCACCCAAAGGCACTTTCCACAAAAGCTTTCCGCTATTTAGATCCACTGCATTTAAGGTGCCCCATGGAGGTTTAATGCCAGGATAACCATCCTTATCCACAAAACGATCATAGCCTTTCATGATGAATGGGATCTGACTTTTCTTGGTTACCACAGTCTTGAGAACAGCGTTTTTTTCTTTGGAGCCAGCTTCCATTTGAAGTAAAAATGAAATCACTGATTTTTGTTCTGATTCAGGTATATGCTTAAATGAAGGCATTCTGTTCCGGCCTTGTTTAATAACTTGACTTAACTGTACTACATTATACTTCTTATTTAAATTCTGCAAAGAAGGATATTCAGTTCCGCTACCCTTTAATTCGGGGCCATGACAACTGATGCAATGTTTATTATAAACTGCTCTACCAGGTGTAATACCTGACCCTTCGGTTTGCGGAGCATCAAGCATAATCTGTGTTGAAGGCACTTCATTGCTATTGACATAAAGGATCTTTGTTTCCATATCCACTGCAGCACCTCCCCATTCACCACCTCCCCCAAAATCAGGATATATCCAGTTACCCTCTTTAGATGGAGGGGTAAACTGTTTTCTATTTTTGACCTGAACATACCTTTTAGTCAATTCTCTTTGGGTTTCAGAGCTGATGTTACTGATATCTTCTGGGCCGAATTTCTGTCTTGAAAATGACTCTGGAAGTGTTGGTATTGGCTGAGTTGGCCAGGGTTTTTCGCCGGGAAGGGCTTCTTGAGGTACCGGAACTTCTGGGATTGGAAAAATAGGCTTCCCGTTTGTACGATCTAGTAAATAAATATAGCCTTGCTTGGTGATCTGGGCCAATGCATCAATATTTTTCCCATTATTCTTTACCGTAATCAGATTGGGAGCTGCTGGTAGATCGCGATCCCAAAGATCATGGTGAACTACCTGATAATGCCAAATATACTTTCCAGTAGCAGCATCGAGAGCAATAATACTATTCGCAAAAAGATTTGATCCTTTACGGGTACCGCCATAAAAGTCGGGAGATGCTGTACCAGTTGGCACATAAACTACACCTCTCTCTTCATCGAGCGACATGCCCGTCCAGTTATTGGCACCCCCGATATTTTTCCATGCTTCCTGATCTTCCCAACTATCATATCCAAATTCACCTGGCTGAGGGATGGTATGAAATATCCATTTACGTTTTCCTGTTCTGACATCAAATGCTCGGACATGGCCAGGCAAGGCATCAGCATCTTCAGAAAGACTCATCCCCACAATTAAAAGATCTTTGAAAATTACTCCAGGAGTTTTGAGTAGCAAAGATCCATCCTGTGATTCTGGTATATCAAGACCTTCCTTCAATTCAATCGATCCCTCATTTCCAAAATCTTTAATGGGCTCACCATTTATTGCATTCACTGCATAAAGTTTAGAGGCAGCGCCATAAAAAATACGTTTATCGGTTCCCTTTTCATCTTGCCAGTACATTAATCCGCGGTTTATTCCAAAACCCATTTTCTCAACTGAGTTTGCTGAAGGATCAAAAACCCATTTTTGTTTTCCGCTTGTTGGATCTAAGGCAAATAACTTGAATTTTGAACTAGTAACATACAATGTTCCATCGATAACGATCGGATTACACTGCATCTCACTTCGGTTGGCAGTATCTTTATCGCCTGTATTAAAAACCCATGCCTCCTCTAAACCTGTAACATTCTCTAAATTGATTTGATCAATAGACGAATAACGATTAGCATCTTTAGTCCCGCCATAATTAGCCCAGCCAGAATAATCATCAGATACTGAGTTTGAACAGGAAGAAAAGAGAATGATACTAAGTGCTAAAAGGAGTAATGTTTTCATTTATTATTTCAAAGGAATGTTCAAACAAGTACAAATACAAGAAGCAATTAAGGAATAAATGCAAATAAAAGCAAGTAAATAGGTAATATTCAAGTAATTACTAAATAAAAATCTCATATACCAGAACTAAGCAGTGGCCTATGAGATCTTAAATAGAGAAATAAAATTGAGCTTAAAAGAGCATTTAGCTCATTTTTAGTTTCTTTTGAATATCGGCTACATAGCCTTTGAATTTTTTGTCTGTATCAATCAGATCATCTACCGTTTGACAGGCGTAGATCACTGTTGAGTGGTCGCGTCCACCAAAGAAGGCACCAATTGACTTTAATGAAGTTTTAGTATGGAGCTTTGCAAGGTACATTGAGATTTGACGTGCCTGAACAATTTCGCGTTTTCTGGTTTTAGATTTCACCATTTCGATAGGAACCTCAAAATACTCGCATACCAGTTTCTGAATATATTCCATTGAAATTTCTTTACTTGAATTCTTGATGAAATTCTTAAGCATTGATTTAGCCAGGTTCAGATCAATCTCCTTTTTGTTTAGCGTAGATTGAGCCAATAGCGATACCATAGCACCTTCAAGCTCCCGAACATTATTATCGATATTATGAGCAACATATTCAATTACTTCAGAAGGAAGTTCAATTCCATCGAAATACATTTTTTTGTTAAGAATAGCCATTCTAGTTTCAAGATCAGGGATCTGAAGGTCGGCTGATAAGCCCCATTTGAAACGAGACAACAAGCGTTCTTCCAGACCAGAAAGATCTTTTGGTGCTTTGTCTGAAGTAATGATCAACTGCTTACCTGATTGATGCAGATGATTGAAAATATGGAAGAAAATATCTTGTGTTTTTTCTTTCCCGGCAAAATTATGAACGTCGTCCATAATAAGAACATCCATTGCCTGATAGAAATTTACAAAATCATTAATATTATTATTCTTTAAAGCGTCAACAAATTGCTGTGTAAATTTCTCACAAGAAACATAAAGCACCAATTTATCTGTCAGAGTACGTTTAATTTCATTTCCAATTGCCTGTACAAGATGAGTTTTACCTAATCCAACTCCACCATAAATCATCAGCGGATTGAATGAAGTGCCTCCAGGCTTACCAGCTACTGCATAACCAGCTGATCGTGCTAACCGATTGCAATCACCTTCAATAAAATTTTCAAACGTATAATTCTGGTTTAACTGAGGATCAACCTGCAATTTTTTAAGCCCTGGAATTACAAAAGGATTTTTTATATCCTTGTTCAAGGAAATTGGCATTGGCATCGATTGGTTTTTACCCTCAGCACCATTACCATTGGAAGGCATATTGGTGGTGTAGGGAATACTGGTTGAAGACTTTTCCACAACAATATTGTACTCAAGCCTACCATCTTCTCCCAATTGCTTTTTTACTGTTTTTCTGAGTAGGCCAACATAGTGTTCTTCAAGCCATTCGTAAAAAAATAAACTCGGCACCTGTATAGTAAGAACATTACCCTCAAGACGTAAGGCTTTTATAGGCTCAAACCAGGTTTTGAAACTCTGAGCCGGGATATTATCCTTAATAATCTGAAGACAGCTATTCCATACATGTGAAGAAGTTTTTTCCATATTATTTTACTAATAAACTGATTTACAATCTGTGCCGAAAGAAATGTTGATAACTCTTTGGAGACTCAATTATCGGAAAAAAAATTGATTAAAAAATTATAATTTGAAATTAGTTACAACTTATTGAAAATCAAGAGAATAACTTATTTTTTAGCAATCTAACTACAAAGATAAAAAAGGAATTATTTAGCATTATTTTGCTTAAAATATTGTCCTATTTATGCCAAAATTTACAGTATATTAAGTATTTATGCACATAAACATTTAAAAGCCAATGTTATTACTGGATCATGAAACTTTCAGAATAATTATTTCAATCTTGGCAAAAAAAACTGATTTTATAAATAAAATTTAATTTTCTGTGTAATTCCAATTATTAAATGACTTTTCTTTTATCAAATTATCCCAAAAATATTCTGAATTTCATGGTTGCCGAGAAAAATTTTAGCTAGAATTTTTATCTACTACTGGTTAGTAGAGATGCTTTAGTTATATCATATTTTAAAACAATAGCCTAGAAAATAAGAACATCCCACATCAATAGTGTTCAATAATAAATTGAATGATAACAAAACAAAAGTATAGGAAGCCATTAGAAAATTTAGGCCTTAATATTCGCCAAACTCTTTTCTAAAAGCATCAGCAATCTCACCCAAAGTAGCGTAAACCTCTACTGCAGCTATAATATAAGGCATTGTATTCAAGCCATTCTGTACAGAAACACTCAAGGCTTGCAAAGCTTTATCAACAGCCAATCCATCTCTTTTGGCCTTAAGACTGATCAGTTTATCAATCTGTACTTTGCGGATAGAATCATCTACGCGGAAAACTTCGGGTTTTAACCCTTCTGCATCTACATATTTATTTACTCCCACCAAAGTAGCTTCTGCACTTTCTATATCTTTTTGATACTGATAAGCCGAATTAGCAATTTCATTCTGAATATATCCTTCTTCAATTGCCGCTACAGAACCCCCTTTTGCGTCAATAATTTCGATATATTTCCATGCAGCTGCTTCAATTTCATCGGTTAAAGATTCTACGAAAAAGGAGCCTGCAAGTGGATCTACAGTATCAGCAACCCCACTTTCGAATGCGATGATCTGCTGTGTTCTTAAGGCCACTTTGGCTGCAGCCTCAGTAGGCAATGAAAGTGCTTCATCAAATCCATTGGTATGTAAGGATTGTGTTCCACCTAGCACTGCCGCCATTGCCTGATTAGTTACCCTGATTACATTATTAAGAGGCTGCTGAGCTGTTAATGTTGAGCCTCCTGTTTGCGTATGAAAACGCAGTTTCTGTGCAGCTGGATCTGTTGCACCCAGACTTTTTGTAAGTTGTGCCCACATTCTTCTGGCAGCACGAAATTTTGCTATTTCCTCAAAGAAATTATTGTGGCAGTTAAAAAAGAAAGACAGTCGTTTGGCAAAAACATCAATATCCAAACCTTTGTCTATAGCTGCCTGAAGATAGGCCTTGCCATTGGCTAATGTAAAAGCGAGTTCCTGCACTGCCGTTGACCCTGCCTCCCGAATATGATAGCCAGATATAGAAATGGTATTCCATTTTGGAAGTTCTTTACTACAGAATTCAAAAACGTCTGTAATAAGTCGCATGGATGGTTTAGGCGGATAAATATAAGTTCCGCGAGCAGCATATTCCTTCAATATATCATTCTGAATTGTCCCTGAAATCTGTTTTAGATCGGCACCCTGCTTTCTTGCCAGGCAAATATACATGGCCAATAAAATTGGTGCAGTAGCATTAATGGTCATTGAGCTAGTTACTTTACTAAGATCGATTCCATCAAAAAGAATCTCCATATCCATAAGTGAATCAATTGCCACGCCTACTTTTCCAACTTCACCATCAGACATTTCATGGTCTGAATCGTAGCCAATCTGTGTAGGAAGGTCAAAGGCCACAGATAAGCCGGTTGTACCCTGTGAAAGCAAATAATGATAACGCTTATTTGATTCAAAAGCAGTAGAAAATCCTGCATACTGACGCATAGTCCACATTCGGCCCCGATACATATCCTTTTGAATTCCACGGGTAAAGGGAAACTCACCGGGCAATTCCATACTTTTAGGTTCTGTATAGACTTCCTTTATTTCAATTCCTGAACTAGTTTTAATTTTTTTTTCACTCATTGGTTTAAAATAAAGACTGAATATCCTTTTTTACAATGTTCAGCGCAAGGTCATATGGATTTTCGCTTTCCAGATTAGCCAGATGCTTGAGAACCGATTTACTCAAGTCCATCGCACTTGCTTCAGCTGGCAGAGCATTTGCAGCACTGCTGATCATTCCAATTGTCTGTTCTTTAATTCCTTTTACTACAGACCAGGACATTTCAGTCACGTAGATCTGCTGAGATATATTGTGCTGATATTCAGCTCGAATTTCAGTGATGATAAGTTTGTGCATTTCAATAGCACTCATACCGGGCACATGCAAACGAACCAATAAATTTGAAGGATTGATTCTTTCTAAGAATAATACTGTACGCTCATAAGCCTGTAACCTTAATGGAAGGGTATGTATAAGTCCAGCTTTCTTTAATTCCAGCCCTTGAAAATTAAGCTTTTGCAATAGCAATGGCTTCACAAAATACCAGGCAGCAAAGAATACTAAGAGTCCAGAAAGTGTATATTTAATTATATCAAATAAAAAAGTAATATCATTCATGATTCTGCAATTGTTAACAGATGGTCAAAAAGCTATGTATCAAAACAAAAGTGAGCAATTTCATGTATATTTACCGCAAGATTTTAAAAGAAATATGAGTACAGAAATTGCAAATCTTACAGCACCAGTTACCTTAACGGATGGGGCTAAGAAAGAGATAAAAAAACTTATTCAACAGCAGGAACTAGGTTCAGATTACGGATTACGTTTGGGAGTTGAAGGAGGGGGTTGTGCAGGAATGAATTATATTTTAGGTTTTGATCAGAAGAAGGAAGGCGATCAGGAATATAGTATTGACGAGATCACTGTCTTTATGCATAAGGCACATGGTTTATATTTAGCCGGCATGGAGGTTGATTTCAAGGATGGATTAAATGCTCGTGGATTTACTTTCAGCAATCCGAATGCCAGCAGCACCTGCGGTTGTGGCACGTCATTTTCAGTTTAAAATATATTTTTGTAACATTTTATTAAGTCCTGCTGTCAAACTAGCAGGACTTTTTATATTTATACTATGGCGGGAACAATGAGTTATTCTGAAAATGTCAAGGTTGCTTTGCAATCTGTGAAGGGCAATAAGCTTCGGACATTTTTAACTGCAATAATCATAGCAATTGGCATAACCGCATTAGTTGGTATTTTAACGTCTATTGATGCAATTGAAGGATCTTTGAATAATACATTCTCAAGCATGGGAGCTAATTCATTTACCATCAGAAATAGAGGTATCGGAATCCGGATTGGTGGAAGTGGCCAGAGGCCTAAAAGATATAAATCAATAGATTACAGACAGGCTACTGCATTTAAAAGTAATTTTGACTTTCCTGCAACCATATCCGTAAATACCTTCGCTTCATTTGGAGGAACTGCAAAGTATGGAAACGAAAAGACCAACCCGAATATTTCTGTAATAGGTGCAGACGAAAATTATTTAATGTCGGCAGGATACAAAATAGCTAATGGCAGAAACTTTTCTCAGGCAGAACTTGAATATGGAACTAGCGTAGTAATTATAGGCGATGAAATTAAGACCCGACTCTTTCCTAATGTAGATCCGATCAACAGAACAATCAGTATTGGAAATAATAAATTCCGAATCGTAGGACTACTTGCCGCTAAAGGCTCGAGTGTTGGTTTTGGTGGCGACAAGATCTGTGTCATCCCTCTACTTCGTGCCAAGCAGGTGATGACCATCGCAAATCCATCTTATACTATTTCTGTAATGAGTGATGATCCAGCACAAATGGAATATGCAATTGGCGAGGCAACAGCCTTATTCAGGAATGTCAGAAATTTGAAAATATCTGATGAAAATAATTTTGAGATAACAAAAAGTGATGCTATTGCTCAGACACTTGTTGAAAATCTGAAATTTGTTCGAATTGGAGGAATTGTTATTGGGGCTATCACACTTATTGGGGCTGCAATTGCACTGATGAATATCATGATCGTTTCAGTAACAGAGCGAACTCGCGAAATTGGAATCCGCAAGGCTATTGGTGCAACACCCTTGGTTATTCGCAGACAATTCCTGATTGAGGCAATCGTTATTTGTTTAATGGGAGGTATCACAGGGGTATTTCTAGGAATCCTCATTGGTAATTTACTCTCCATGGTGATGGGCGGATCATTCATCATGCCTTGGGTCTGGACTATCCTTGGTTTAACTCTTTGTATTGGCGTAGGCTTAATGTCTGGGCTTTACCCTGCTGTTAAGGCATCTAAGTTGGATCCTGTGGATTCGCTTAGGTATGAGTAAAAGGGGAAAGCTAAAAGGGGAAAGCTGAAAGGGGAAAGCTAAAAGCTGGAAGGTTAAAACTGAAAGCTAAAAGGTTAAAGCTGAAAGGGGAATTTAACGTTTTATCTCTTTCCGTACTGATCATTATAATAAGATTGATAATTGCCAGAGGTAACACTTTGAAGCCACTCCTCATTATTCAAAAACCATTCAACAGTTTTTTCAAGCCCTTCTTCAAATTGCAGGCTCGGCTTCCATCCCAGATCTGATTGAAGTTTTGACGAATCAATTGCATATCTAAGGTCATGCCCGGCACGATCTGTTACATAAGTGATGAGTTTTGCTGATGAACCAGGTTCTCTTCCTAATTTTTGATCCATGATCTTACACAATAACCGAATCAGATCAATATTTGTCCACTCGTTATGCCCTCCAATATTGTAGGTGCTTCCAGCAGGAGCTTGATGAAAAATCAAGTCAATTGCACGGGCATGATCTTCTACCCATAACCAGTCACGAATATTTTCACCTTTGCCATAAACCGGAATAGGGAGGTTATTTTTGATGTTATTAATAGAAAGCGGGATCAGCTTTTCAGGAAAATGAAAAGATCCATAGTTATTAGAACAATTAGAAATCACAGCATCGATACCGTATGTATCATGGTAGGATCTAACAAAATGATCAGAGCTAGCTTTAGAAGCTGAATAAGGGCTATGGGGATCATAGGCCGTTTGCTCAGAAAATAAACCAGTTTCTCCCAGACTCCCATAAACTTCGTCTGTAGAAACATGATAGAAGCGATGATTGTTATACGCGTGTTTCCATTGATGACGAGCTGCATTCAAAAGGTTTACAGTACCAAGAACATTGGTCATAACAAACTCTAAAGGATTACTTATTGATCTGTCGACATGAGATTCAGCTGCAAGGTGTATCACAGAATCAATCTGCTCTTCAGAGAATAAGTTATCAATGAATACCGCATCAACGATATCACCTTTTATGAATTTATAGTTGGAGTTTTGCTCAATATCCTTAAGGTTAAGAAGATTTCCGGCATAGGTTAACTTATCAAGATTAATAATCTGGTAATTGGGATAGTTATTTACAAATCGCCTAACAACATGAGAGCCAATAAAACCTGCTCCACCGGTAATCAAAATTTTCTTCATTTTTAAAATAGATTTTTTATTAAGGGAACATGTGCTCCAAAAGGTATTTTACACTATTTAAAGAGGATTCTGTTTTATATATTTCTCCCATTCCCAAGCAGAGCTCATCATATCCAATAAACCCAGCTCAGCTTTCCATGAAAGATCACGCTCAGCTTTAGTTACATCACCAAAGATCCTAATAATATCACCGGGTCTTCTAGGGCCTATAGAATAATTCAATTTTTGGCCAGTTGCCTTTTCAAAGGCATGAATCACTTCTAAAACAGAATTTCCACGACCGGTGCCAATATTATAAATATCAAATTGCTCTGGCTCGGTCTCTAATTTCTTTAATGCGGCAACATGCGCCTTTGCAAGGTCAACTACATGGATATAATCTCTGATACAAGTACCATCGATCGTATCGTAATCATCACCAAAAACAATGATATTGCCTCTTTTACCGATTGCAGCCTGTGTAATGAAAGGAACCAAATTCTGAGGAACACCAATGGGCAACTCCCCGATTAATGCCGAAGAATGAGCTCCTACCGGATTAAAATAACGAAGTGCGATTACCTTTAAGTTTTGGTTTACCCGGGCAGTTTCACTTAAAATCTCTTCGGCAATCTGCTTCGTGTTTCCGTAGGTTGATTCTGCTCTTTTTACTGCGGCAAGCTCATTTACAGGTAAGCTATCCGGCTCTCCATAAACAGTACAGCTCGAAGAAAAAACAATATTCATCTTTCGTTCTGAAGCAGCCAAAAGTAAATTGACTAGCGAGTAAATATTATTTTTATAATACTTTAAAGGTTCTTTTTCTGATTCACCAACACTTTTAAATGCTGCGAAGTGTACTATCCCTTCTATATCCGGGTGAGTGTCAAGAAATTGACGAGTTAACTTTTCATCGCACAGATCAAAATTAAAGAAAGCAGACTTTTTGCCAGTGATCTTCATGATCTGATCAATTATTTGAGGGCTTGAATTAGAAAGATTGTCGACAATTACTGGCTCATAACCTGCATTGATCAATTCAACAACGGTATGCGAGCCTATATAACCTGTACCACCTGTGACTAAAATTTTCTTTCCGGGCATTATTTAGTATTATAATATGTAAAATCTTTATGCTTTATTTCATGCTCTGGCAGTGATTTAAAGTAATCATAAGTGATCTTTAACCCTTCTGCTCGGTTAATTTTAGGCTCCCAAGAAAGTATTTTTCTGGCTTTAGTAATATCCGGCCGGCGTTGTTTAGGATCATCGGTAGGCAGAGGATTATAAATCATTTTTTGCTTTGTTCCTGTGAGCTTAATGATCTCTTCACCAAATTCTTTTATAGTGATTTCATCAGGATTGCCAATATTTACAGGCATGGAATAATCTGAGAATAGCAAGCGATAAATTCCTTCAACCAGATCATCAACATAACAGAATGAACGGGTTTGAGAGCCATCACCAAACACGGTTAAGTCTTCACCTCTTAAGGCCTGACCAATAAATGCAGGTAGTACCCTGCCATCATTCAGACGCATGCGCGGGCCATAAGTATTGAATATCCTGACAATTCGAGTCTCTAAACCATGAAATGTATGATAAGCCATGGTCATTGCTTCCTGAAAACGCTTGGCTTCATCATAAACTCCTCGCGGTCCTACAGGGTTAACATTGCCCCAATACTCTTCAGGTTGAGGGTTTACGGTTGGATCACCATAAACCTCGGATGTTGAAGCAATCAGAATCCTAGATTTCTTAGACCGTGCTAAACCCAGCAGATTATGAATACCCAAAGAACCAACCTTTAGGGTTTGTATTGGAATTTTAAGATAATCGATAGGGCTTGCTGGAGAGGCGAAGTGAAGAATATAATCCAGTTCACCTGCTACATAAACAAATTTAGAGACATCATGATTATAGAATTCAAAATTTTCGAGGGGAAATAAATGCTCGATATTACGGAGATCACCCGTAATCAGATTGTCCATGCCAATCACATGAAACCCTTCCTTAATAAACCGGTCGGATAAGTGTGAGCCAAGAAATCCGGCTGCTCCTGTTATTAATATTCGTTTTCTTGGGATCATATGCTGATGGTTTTTCTACCTATACTGTTATAATAATAGCCACTGTCAATCATTTTTTGCAAATCATATAAGTTCCGGCCGTCAAAAATAACTTTACTTTTCAAAAGTGACCCAACCCTGTCAAAATCAGGAGTTCTGAAAACCGACCACTCTGTTACGATAACAAGTGCATCTGCATCTTTCAAAATATCATATTGATTGTCTCCAAAGTGAATTTTATCACCCACAACCTTTTTTACATTGCTTATTGCCTCGGGATCAAATGCGCTTATAATCGCACCATCTTTGAGTAACTCCTCTATAATATAAAGAGCAGGAGCTTCGCGGATATCATCTGTTTCAGGTTTAAATGCAAGACCCCAAATAGCAATTTTCTTTCCTTTAAGCTGTCCGCCATAGTACTTCCTCATTTTCTCAACCAATACCTTCCTTTGAATATCATTGACTTCCATGACAGATTCGAGAATTTTAAAATCATACTTATTCTCTCTTGCTGAATGCGCTAAAGCCTGGACATCTTTAGGAAAGCAACTGCCGCCATAACCTACACCGGGGAATAAAAAGCGCTTCCCAATACGATCATCAGAGCCTATTCCTTTTCTAACGGCATCCACATCAGCCCCAACAAGCTCACACAGATTCGCAATTTCATTCATAAATGTAATTTTTGTGGCTAGGAATGAATTTGCCGCATATTTAGTTAGTTCTGACGAACGAGCATCCATGAATATAATTGGGTTTCCCTGTCTTACATATGGGCCATACAACTCGGCCATTAGCTTTTGTGCTTTCACACTTTCTGTACCTACAACAACACGGTCTGGTTTCATAAAATCTTCAACCGCAACCCCTTCGCGAAGGAATTCAGGATTCGAAACTACATCAACTTCAACCGAGGTGTTGTCTTTGAAAACCTTAATCACTTTATCTGCAGTTCCAACTGGCACGGTTGATTTGGTAACTATGACCTTATATTCTGTAATCAATTTTGCAATATCTTTAGCAGCTCCTAGAACATAACTTAGATCTGCTGCTCCATCGCCATTTGGTGGTGTAGGCAAGGCTAAATAAATGATTTGGGCATCTGAAATGGCATCTGCTAGATTGGTAGTAAATTTCAACCTTCCTTGGTCAATGTTTCTGTGAAAAAGCAAATCTAGGCCGGGCTCATATATGGGCAATTTAAATTCCTGCATCATTTTTACCTTTTCCTCATTAACGTCGACACAGGTAACTGTATTTCCTGTTTCTGCCAGGCATGTACCCGTTACTAAACCAACATATCCTGTACCTACAACTGCAATTTTCATACGTATTTTTTGTTTGTTATGCCCATGAATTTATGTCCGGCACCAGATTGGAAGACCTCCATTACCCATTTTATTTTTTAATTGAGTTTTACAGACAGTTAAGAGGCAAACCGCTGTTTTTCTCGCCTAAAAGAGAAGAGTAAAAATAAAAAATTAAATATTAACTTCGATGAAGAAATTAATTTAATTAAAAATGCTTTTTTTATACAATGCTGGAATCTGCCTTTACACCCTACTGATCACACTTGTATCACTCAAAAATAAAAAAGCTGCCCAGTGGTTAAATGGGCGAAAAGGAATTCTGGAACGAATTGAAAGTAGCATTGATAAAAATAAACGATACGCCTGGTTTCACTTTGCTTCATTAGGAGAGTTTGAACAGGGCAGATCCGTTTTGGAAAAACTGAAGGCTGATTATCCAGGCACATCCATAGTTATAACTTTCTTTTCGCCATCCGGATACGAGATCAGAAAAAACTATGCTTTGGCTGATCATGTTTTTTACCTACCCATAGATACTAGATACAATGCCAGGAAGTTTGTGAGCCTGATAAACCCGACGATTGCTGTTTTTACAAAATATGAATACTGGTACCACTATTTTGAAGCACTCCATGATCATAAAACCCCTCATTACATCATATCAGGAATATTCAGGAAGGATCAAGCGTTTTTTAAATGGTACGGGAGTTTACATCGCAAAATGTTAAGCTGGGTTTCACATGTATTTGTTCAGAATAAAGAAAGTAGAGAACTATTAGGACTCATTGGCATTAAGCAGGTGACGGTAAGCGGCGATACCCGATTCGATCGGGTAGAGTTTAATGCAAAAAACCCGATCAAAATCAAGGCTATTGAAGAATTCTGTGAAAGCGCCCCTGTTTTTATTGGTGGAAGTACCTGGCCGGATGATGAAAAAATAATTTCAAATTTAGTACTGATGTATCCCAGATGGAAATTTATTATCGCTCCTCATGAAGTAAATACTGCCCGAATTGAGGGTATTGAAAAACAATTTCCAAACTCAGTTAAATTATCATCAATTCAAAAGCAGGAGATTGAAATACAAACTAATGAAACTCCACAAGTTTTGATCATTGATAGCATCGGATTACTTTCTTCCATTTATCAATATGGGCATATAGCTTATATAGGCGGTGGATTTGGAGTAGGCATTCATAATACACTTGAAGCTGCTGCATTTGGCTTACCCCTTATTTTTGGACCAAATTATTCAACATTTATAGAAGCTGTTGAACTAATCAAAAACGGATCTGCATTTTCAGTAAATGATTCAAAAGAATTAAATACCCAAATGGAACTACTTTCAAAAGTGGAAAACCGTATCAAAAGTGGATCAACTGCCCGAGAATATGTAAGTAGTCATACTGGAGCTACAAAAAGTTTCTTGGATTATATTTACAAAAAGGGCTTTAATTGATCTGGCCTTTAACCATGGCTTCTAAAGAGTCGATCCATAAAGGATGATCATTTAAGCTTTCTACAAGTTGTACATGTTCACCACCCATTTCCTTAAATTCATCGCCATACTCAACAGAAACCTCGTAAACAGTTTCAAGGCAATCTGCGACAAAGGCAGGGCAGAATACAAGTAATTTTTTAACCCCTTTTTTTGCCAATTCTTCAATTACAACACTTGTATAAGGCTGCACCCATGGATCTTTTCCAAGTCGTGATTGAAAACATACCGAATATTTTTCCTTTGGTAATTCCAATTTTTCAGCGATTAGTCGTGCGGTGTCATGACACTGGGCAGAATAGCAAAATTTATTGTTTTCAGTCAGTACAGAGCAGCAATTTTCAACCTTCTGACAGTGCACCTTAGAATGGTCTGATTTGCGAAGCTGTCTTTGGGGTAAGCCGTGGAAACTAAATAAAATATGATCATAAGTTTCAGGGTGATGCTTTCTGCCATTATCAGAAAAAGCCTCGATCATTCGTTCATCATCATGAAATGAATTAATGAATGAAATATTTGGAATGGTTTGCCACTTTCTGACTAGTTTCATTACTTTATCCATCACAGAGCCTGTACTAGCAGAAGCGTAATGAGGGAACATGGGTATAACCTTTATACTGTTAACCTGGGCATCTTTTAACAATTTTAAAGCACTCTCAATAGAAGGGTTTTGATAACGCATGGCCAGCTCAACGTGGTAATCATCACCTAAGCGTTGCTGCAAAAGATCTTTTTGCATTATGCTATAATGCATCAATGGCGAACCGGTTGTATCAGACCATATTGCCTTATATAGTTTTGCGGATTTTGGTCCGCGGAAAGGAACAATGATTCCCTTAACCAGTATAGCACGTAAAATAAGGGGTACATCTATTACCCTCCCATCCATTAAAAATTCTCCGAGATATGTTCTGACATCACTCGTTGAAGGACTATCAGGAGTACCTAAATTTACCAACAAAACACCTTTCTTACCCATATATTTACTAAAGAAAGTCAAAGATAGTCTTACAGATCATTAGTTGGAAATGCTTCATTCCATTTGACTTAAAAGAAACAATTGTTTTACGAATTTTTTAGTTCCCATAATCTCCACCAGGGTGTTCCGGGCGAATCATGATGCTCAAAGTGGTAACCAAAAAAATAACAGGTTAGAAAAGCAAGAATATGATTTTTTCTTTGTGAGCTTGATTGATGCTTATTGGCATGTTCCCCATGATGAGGAAGCCAGGTGCCAAAATAAAATAATTGGATTGTGCTTAAAAGTGAAGGTAGTACCCAAAACAAAAATAAATTGAGCTCAGGCACCCATATTTTTAATAAATTAAAGATCGATGCCATTAGCACAACCTGCCACCAGGAAAGATATTGTTTAATAAAATTAAGATACCAAATAAAAAAGTTTCCTTCCGAGTAATCCGGGTCCTTGTCTGTATGAACATATTGATGATGCTCATGATGTTTGGTATATAGACTACTAAATGGAAAACAGGCGTACAAGGCAGTACAAAGTTGACCGATTAGCTTATTAAGTTTTGGATTGGAGGAAACCGTACCATGCATTGCATCGTGCGCCGTAATAAAGAGTCCGGTATATAAATGCATTTGAACCAGAATCAATGCATAAAGGAGTGGATTTTTAAAATTAACCTCCCAATTCATCAGAGAAAAAATACTTAGAAACCAGAGGCAGATAATTATAAAAGCAATAATAACCCCTGTTTTTGACTGATTAACTAGCATCGGCTGAGCAAATTTCAATATTCTTGAAGAGCAGATTTTACTCTTTCCATTAACCACATTGGAGTAGATGTAGCTCCACATATTCCAACCTTATCTGCAGGAGTAAACATTCCTAAATCTAATTCTTGTTCACTACTAACAAAATAGGTGTTCGGATTAAATTGCTTGCAAACCTCAAAAAGAACTTTTCCATTAGACGATTTCTTACCAGAAACAAATACAATTTTATCGTAACCGATAACAAATTTTCTTAAATCTTCATATCTGTTTGAAACCTGCCTGCAGATTGTGTCATTCGCTTTGATATCGTAGCCACGTTTAATCAGTTCATCTTTTATCTCATAGAACTTATCTGTACTTTTCGTGGTTTGACTATACAGGGTAAATTTTTGTGGAAGATCAACATTATCAAGCTCTGCAATATCCTGGAATACAAGCGCTTCATTATTGGTCTGACCTTGCAAGCCAATCACCTCGGCATGCCCGTGTTTACCAAAAATTAAAACCTTTTCCTTAAGATCGTACGTATTTTTTATTCTGTTCTGCAACTTTAAAACCACCGGACAAGAAGCATCGATCAGAGTTATATTATTATCAAGGGCCAGACGATAGGTTTCAGGTGCTTCGCCATGAGCACGAATCAAAACTTTCTCGTTTCTTATGTTCAGAAGATCTTCATGCGAAATGATTTTAAGCCCTTTTAATTTCAAACGGCTTACTTCTTCATCATTGTGAACAATGTCTCCAAGGCAGTAGAGATACCCATCTTCATCTAGGATCTCTTCAGCCATATCAATCGCATAAACTACTCCAAAACAAAAGCCTGAATCAGTATCGATTGTTATGTCAAGATTATATTTCATTAGCTAAGATTAATTCTTTTTTTGGCCAGAAAGCTTTTGGTTTACAAAAATACTAAATAGTTTATCACAAAGCCCAAAAATTCAATGCCAGAAAAAATCCAGCTTGAGCAAAAAGCAGTACAATTGCGGCTTTGTTTTGTTTTTGAAAGTCTAGCCTTCTATAAATCCATAATAACAAGCCAGAAAATAGATACCATCCCAAGTAGTTTTGCAATGGAATTTTACCTCCAGCCCAAGACCAGTAATTGAATCTTATTGCGATGGGCTCAATTAAAAAATCAAGGCTTAAAAGTACTAAAGCGCCTATTAAGCAAAAAATTAAAGCACTCTTTATTTTAAATTGTTCAAGAAAAACACCAGTACAATAGACCAATATTAACCAGTTGACACCGATAAGAAGAGGAGTTGAGAATAGCTTAAAACCTAAGGCTTCGCCATAGGTGTATGAACCGAAAATAAGCCCTGTATTGACTCCGATTACCTCTATGAAAAAGCCTGCCAGGTAAACAATGATTGCAAAGTTCCTGATATTTAAAGAAAAATCATTCGTGCTAATAACCAGTAAACTAAGCATTAACAATAAATGAAAAGGAACGAGAACTATGAATAGCTTTTCGAGCTCTGAGTTTAAAAAACCATATAAGCCCACCAGGTGAAACATCACGATGAAAATACTGCAAATGATAGTTTTGTTAAGTTTCATTGTCTTATTGCCCGCCCTTTCCAAACGATAGTTTTAGTAAAGTGTTTTTTTACAGCGATTACAGAGATGAATACCATACAAAGTAATTGCAATGGATGGAGAAGCACATTTTGCCATACACTTTGTCTGGCAGAAAGTGATATCATTACCCTGCTTAAAACAATCAAAGATAGGGCAAAGAGACCTAAATCAGGGCTCAAAAAAAAGGCAATTGCAATCGGCCCAATTACAACAAGCAGCAAATAAAGAAAAAGCCCAAACACATTGTTATTAAACCCAGCCAGAAAATTCTTACTAAAACCATCAACGGCTTCGCTAAAGCTTTTATACATCCTGCAATTTATGAACCCGTTAGCCAACAATGCTTCACCATTATATCCAAAACCTTTGATCAGTTTCATGATCTCCACATCTTCAACAACCTGATGTTTTACCTGCTCATGCCATTGATTCTGCTTGTAGTGTTCTCCATCAAACATCATAAACTGTCCACTTGCGGCTGAAAATGAGGAATTTTTTGAAAGCCTGACCAATCTGAGGGGCAATAGATTTAACAATACAAAATGCATGAGAGGCACAACCAGACGTTCACCCCAAGTTAGCATGATTTGATCGGTAAAAAGACTTAACAAGCTTAATTGATTTAGTTTCATGCGATGAATAGAATTATTAATCAAGCCATCAGAAATGGTTTCATCAGCATCCAAAAAAATCAAGTACTTGCCTTGAGCGGCCTTGGCCAACTGGAAGCAGGCAAAATTTTTTCCGAGCCAGCCTTTAGGAAGATGGGCACCTGGCAAAAGTTTGAAACGTTTATGCCGATCACAAAAATCCTGACAAACTTGAAAAGTACGATCAGTAGAATTATCATCAAGAATGATAACCTCATAGTTCTGATAATTTTGTATGCTGATGGAATGAAGCAAATGCTGTATATCAGCTTCTTCATTTCGTGCAGGTATCAGTATGGAGACGAAATCGTCATACTGCCTAAACGAATTTGTTAGCTTTGGATTCGATAAAAAATTAAACAGAGTAACCGTAAACCGCAGAACTAAAAAGAAGAAAATCAGGTAAATTAGTATCATTCTTAAACGGCAGCCGCGGTTTGATTTTGCCGCGATAATTCATAATGTTTATTAAAGGCGCTTTTAATTAATTGCAGGCTTGTAAACTCAGCCCCTTCCCACTCCTGCAAAAAACAGTTAATAGTAGGCTTACGATTTTCAAAATAATCAGTAAAACTAGCTGCAAATATATACTGGAAAGTTTTTGAAGAAATATTTATCAAATTCATCAAGCCCTTTTCAAATTGCACTTGTTCTACATGACCTGAATATAGCTTCCCTTGCGGGAAGATGAGAACTAAATTTTTGGGATCATCCAGTAAATGACCTGCGTATTCGAGTGTTTCAATTATACTCCTTGAATTCTTTTTTACTGAAAAACTGCCAAGGTACTTCATGAACCAAACCTTCTGATAGTTTTCCTGGGTGATCATCACATGAAACTTTTTCCTGAAATAAAGACGGTTGATTTGAAAAAGAACAAATCCATCCCACCAGGAAAAGTGATTAGCTATTAACAAAATAGACTTGCTCTGATCAATACTGATTTTATTGAATTTCAGTTCTTGAAAATCAGATTTAATAATTCTGTTTATATACCAGGAAAAGAATTTAAAAACTATCCAGTTTTTGCGCGGTTCAAGCATAGGTTAAAGTAATCATTTTTTAGCATTTTGAAAATTCCCGGAACATTTGACAAAAGCATATTTTATTTTATCAAACCCTCTACAATTTTTGCTGACAACAAGGCAAGGGGTATCCCACCACCGGGGTGCACACTTCCACCTACAAAAAATAAATTTTCAATTTTTGATGAAAAATTTGCGTGCCTTAAAAAAGCTGAGAATTGACTGTTGGAACTGCTCCCATAAAGTGACCCCTGATAGGAAAATGTTTTCGAGTCGATGCTTCTTGGATCCAAAATTGCTTCGCAAACGATGAGCTTGCTTACATCTAAACCAAGTATTTTAGATAACTTCTCAATGATATTTTTGCGGGCCTCAATGATTAAAGCATCCCAATCCTGCCCTGTATCAGCGGGCACATTGATCATGGTAAACCAGTTTTCGGATCCTACAGGTGAATCTTCTACTTTATTTTTGGAACTTATATTTACATAGACAGTAGGGTCATTGTAAATTATTTTATCGTCCCATATTTGTTTAAATTCTTCTTTGTAATCTTCTGTAAAAAAGATATTATGTAGTTCAAGCTCAGGAAAAGACCTATTGATACCCCAGTAAAAGATCAGGGCAGAACTGCTGCGTTCCTGCTGTTTAATACGTTCTGGGACTTCGAATCCTTTTAACAATTTTTGGTAAGTATACCAGATATCCATATTGGAGATCACCAGGTCTGCAGGATAGCTTAGGCCATTGACCTTTACACCAGACACCTGATTGTTATTCAATTCTATCTCGTCAACATAGCTATTAAAATTGAATTTTACACCCAGATCAATCGCAAGTTTTACCAGTGAACTTGCTATTGAATACATACCCCCGACGGGGAAATAAGCTCCAAAATACTGTTCAAAATGAGGTATTACATTTAATGTTGCTGGAGCTTTATATGGGTTAGAACCGTTATAAGTTGCATAGCGATTAAAAAAACGAATTGTTTTAGAGTCTTTAAAATTAGCCTCAATAGCTTGATTCATAGACCTAAATGCATCAATTTGAGGAAATCGAAGCAAGGACTTGAAGGTTGTCCAATTAAAATAAGTGCTGAACTTATGCAATGATCTTTGAAGGAATACAGCGTTTGTGATTTCGTAGATATCTTTACTTTTTTCAAGGAATTTGATAACAGATTCAGCGCTATCCTTCGTTTTTTCAGCTATTTCTTCAGAGAATTTAGTTCGATCTGCAAATGCACTGATGCGAGTGCCATCCTCATAGAAATAATTGCAGACAGTTTCGAGCTTTTCATATTGGAAATAATCTACTGAATTTTTACCCGCCAGGGTAAAAAGTTCATCAACGTATTGAGGCATTGTAAACAAACTTGGACCTGTATCAAATCGGAAATCACCCAAATTGAGTTCGGAAAGCTTACCACCTGCTACAGAACCCGCTTCAAAGACCTCTACCTGATATCCTTTTATAACCAGACGAATTGCAGAAGCAATACCGGCAATACCTGCACCAATTACAATGGCTTTAGACATAGTACGAAATTACAGTATTTCAATCTCCTTTAAATAAGAACAAAGAAAAATGACGGGATTATTTCAAAACGATTTCTGCAAACTACTATTTTAAGGTATTAAGAACAGTAAACATTTTTTGCCGGGCTGTTGAGCTACTCCCCTTATAATTATTGATAATGAACGAAAATACTAATGGAGTTCCATTTGAGCTTATCTGATACCCGGTATACGCAATTACATCGCTTATGCTTCCACTTTTCATTTTCATATCATTATAGACCGGCAAACTTTCATAAAATCCAGTAAACCAACTTTCTTTTTTAATTGAATGAAGTACCTGTGCCATTGCCAGTGTGGTGATCCTATTTGAAGGCGATAATCCGCTACCGTCATAAATATTCATTGCATCAGGATCAATTGCTTCTTTTTTAGACCAGAAATCTTTCAGTACCCTAGCTCCATTTGTAGTAGTAATTTCTTTAGCCTCTTTCCAAGCAATAGTTTTAATCAAATGTTCTCCAAAAAGATTAATACTTTTTTGATTGAACCAATAAATAATTTTATCAAGATTTGCTGAAGTGTGGATATCAATAATCTTTGAAGGAGCTTGAAAAAGCTGGTTATTCAATGACAGTTCTCTGGCTGTTACAGCGTCCTTTTCAACCGAAATACCCGACTGTTTCAACCTGCTCAAGAATTGATAGGCCAGATGGTATGCAGGATCAGGAACAGAGGCAGCAATTGCTTTTTTGAGATCAATACCATAAGTGCCCCTCAAATATATCACAGTAGAATAAGGTGCAGAATAAGCATAAACATTATCTCCAGAACCTGGAGAACCGGTCAATACTTCATTCACAATTTTAAGGTAGTTCATTTGTGGTTCTGTACGAATCAGTTCTGCAGGCTCACCTACTCGATTTGCCGGCTTAAAAATAAGGTCAAACTGGTTCTCCCTCCAGGTTAAAGAGGATGGCCCAGCACCGTAATAATTGCCCATATCCTGCCAGGTCCAACCTCCGGGCATCGTTTGAGTGCCAAATAAACGATCATCAGCGATAATTGAACCGGTAATATTCTTTATTCCTGAGCGAGCAATTGCCTCTGTCCATTTCTTAAGAATAAGTTCAGGCCTGGTTTGATCATACCTATCGCTGCCCAAACTTGGATCGCCAGCTCCAGTTATGATCACATCACCATTCAATGTACCATTTGATGAAATTGTACCATTGTAACCCAGGCTGGTCTCCCAAACAAAATCTTTACCCAACAAGTGGTATGCAGTTGCTGCTGTTATTGTTTTTAAGGTTGAGGCACTGGCTAGACCCACATTCTCATTTTTAGCATAAACTATAGCTCCAGTTTCTGCATTTAATATACTAATTGAACTTATCCCAAACTTCATTTGAGAATCATTTTCAAAACGCGAATAGGCCATTTCGATTTTCTGCTTTAACGATTGCGCAGAAAGTGATGAAACGAATAATAGAAGGAAAAAAGAAAAAATATTTTTCATATGTTAAAAGCCAATAGATTCGACGAATTACGTTAATCAAGGACCTAAAATTACATTAAATAGTTTTGGGTAAGGAAAGAAATTTACCAATTACACTAGCGGTCCTGATTAGATTAGATGTGGTAAAACTCATGGCTGTTTGGAGGTCAGTAGGCTCATTGCCAATAGGCATAACAATATCAAAATACCTGTTCAGGTCTGCATTTTCATTGAGTGGCACGCTGCCTGCAATCCCAATAACCGTGATATTGCATTCTTTTGCAAGTTTAGCAACAGCAAAAGGGCCCTTTCCCTGTAAGGTCTGCTCATCGAGACAACCTTCGCCAGTTATGAGAAGGTCTGCATTTTTCAATCTTTTTTCAAAGTCAGTAAGCTCCAGAAAATGTTCAGCTCCATTCACTAATCTGGCATTTAGAAAAGTGAACAATGAAGCCGCTATACCGCCTGCAGCACCTCCATGAAGAATTTCATTCATATTGATTCCAGTAGATTGAAAGGCCAGATCCCGAAGGTTTGTTAAAGCCAGATCTAAAAGTTTTATATCTGAGGGGCTAGCTCCTTTCTGAGGACCAAAAATCACTGCCGACCCCTGTTCACCTAATAATAAATTATCAACATCGCATAAAACTGTAATCTGGCAATTAAAAATACGAGAGTCGAAACCCGACATATCAATTTGACGGAATTGGGATATATTGATGGGCAAAGCTGCTAATTCAGCTCCATCAGCATCTCGAAATTTGATACCAAGAGCACTTAAAATTCCGACCCCTCCATCAACAGTTGCCGAACCACCAAGTCCAATGATGATGCGTGATACGTTTCTGTCGAGTGCAAATCGAATCAATTCGCCGGTGCCAAAAGAAGAAGCCATTAATGGCAACATTTCATCACTGCGAACTAAGCGAATACCCGATGCATCCGCCATTTCAATTACAGCCGTTTTACCCTGATCAATAATACCTAGGGGAGCTTTGATCAATCTTCCTAATGGATCATGAACATCGTATTTATGCCAGAGGCCACCACATTTTTCTACGATCAAATGGCCTGTACCATCACCTCCATCAGCAATTGGAAAGCACTCAGAAGTGCAGGTTGCACCACTCCGTTTTAAACCTTCCTGAATAGCTTCTGCAATCTCATTTGCCGAGAGGCTATGTTTAAAGGCATTAGGAGCAATCAGAATATGCATAATACAGATTGATCTGTGTTTTAATCTTCAACCTCAATAACCATTTCGATTTCTATGGCCCAATTAGCAGGAAGTGCTGACATACCCACTGCTGAGCGGGCATGTTTGCCTTTTTCTCCAAATACTTGAACCATCAGATCAGAAAATGCATTCATCACCTTTGGCTGATCTTTAAATTCGGGAGTAGATTGAACCATCCCTAAAACCTTAACAATGCGCTTTACTTTATTCAAGTCGCCAAGTTCTGCCTTCAAGCTCGAAAGCAATGAAATTGCAGTTAATCGCGCAGCTTGCTGGCCCTGTTCAAGAGTCAGATCATCTCCAACTCTTCCGGTAACTCTGGTACCGTCTGGTTTATCAGGGCCATGCCCAGCTGTAAAAATGAGATTACCAACTCGCACAATCTTTACATAGCTGGCTAATGGCGCACTTGGCTTTGCCAAAACGATGTTGAGGTCATTTAGGCGCTTATCAAAATCAATAAGTTCAGCTTTTGAGCTCCCTTTTACCTGCGCTTTGGATGAATAATTGCAGCCAAGTAAAGCCATAGCGATCATGGATATTACGAAATACTTCTTCATAATTTTAATTCTGGGAAATTTAAATTAAATCAATTTCTGTAAAAAAATTAATGCTGATTTACTAAATCTTTAAGAATAGTAAATCAGCATTAAGAATAGAAATGTTTGTATTTAGGAAATTATTAATCCTCGACTTCAACGATCATTTCAATTTCAATGGCAATATTACCTGGAAGTGCTGACATACCTACAGCTGAACGAGCATGCTTTCCTTTTTGACCGAAAATATCTACCATCATATCAGAAAATGCATTCATTACTTTAGGTTGATCCTTAAACTCTGGCGTAGACTGAACCATTCCTAAAACTTTAACTATACGCTTAACCTTGCTTAAGTCGCCGATCTCTGCTTTTAAGCTTGAAAGCAATGACACACCGGTTAAGCGAGCTGCTTCCTGACCTTGCTCTAAGGTAAGGTCATCACCTACTCTACCGGTTAGGGGTCCACCTTCTGCTCTGTCTGGTCCGTGACCTGAAGTATAAACCAAATTACCTACGCGTACTGTTTTTACAAAGTTTGCAGTTGGCGGCTTAGGAGTTGTTAGCTCTATATTCAATTCCTTTAAACGAGCTTCGATATTCACTGTATCAGCGGAAGCATCTGTTTCCTTTTTTGCAGCATCTTCCTGCTTTGGATTACAACTTAATAAGGCAGCCGTGATAAGAAATAATAGGGAGTACTTTTTCATAATAATTTAATTTTAGGTTTTATTTATTTACAATATTAATAGGTTTTTGATTCAGGAATGAAGATAAATTATTTTCTGCAATTCCCATCAATCTACCTCTAGCTTCTTTCGTTGCCCACGCAATATGAGGGGTGATCATACAATTTTTTGCTTTAAAAAGAGGATTGTCGGCCGAAGGTGGTTCGACCGAAAGAACGTCAATTCCGGCACCCGCAATTACTCCTTCATTCAGGGCATCAGCCAGATCCTGATCTACCATTAGTGGCCCTCTAGAGGTATTCAAAAAGAAGGCTGACTTCTTCATTAACTTCAAAGTATCTTTATTGATCATACCCTGGGTATCAGGGAATAAAGGGCAGTGAATACTGACCACATCTGAATGGGTAAGAAGCTTGTTTAATTCTACCCAACTAAAGTTTTTACGATGCGATTGATCAGACTGGCTACGGGAATAGGCCATTACATTCATTCCAAAGGCTGCAGCAACATCCGCAACTTTTTGTCCGATCAGCCCAAAACCGATTATACCTATGGTTTTTCCCTCTAGTTCAACCAAGGGATAATTCCAATAACAAAAATCGGGCGAAGCTGCCCAGCCACCCTTAAAAACTGAATCACTATGACTTTGAACATGCTGACATAACTCAAGTAAAAGTGCAAATGTCATTTGCACGACTGATGCCGTACCATATCCTGGGATATTAGCCACTGCAATACCTCTTTTTTTGCTATAATCAACGTCTACCACATTATAACCAGTTGCCAAAACACCAATATATTTAAGATCAGGAAGCTGTTCGAGAATATGTTCTCTAAGCGGTGTCTTATTCGTAAATATGATCTCTGCACCTCTGCATCGCTCCACAATCTGGCTCTCGGGAGTTCTGTCATGCACCTGCAGATCGCCAAACTGCTTTAATCCATCCCATGTAAGATCTCCTGGATTTAAGGTATACCCATCTAATACAACTAACTTCATGCTTATTCTAATTCTATAATTATTTTTTACTTTCCCTTTTAGCTTTCAGCTTTCCCCTTTTAGCTTTAAGCTTTCTCCTTTCAGCTTACTAAACCCTTGCCCATGCCAGATTTAGCACACGCTTTGCATTTGCAATGACGATATCAGCATCTTCATCTCCAAAGGGCTTGATCTCAAAACTTACCACCGGAGGGGTCTGAGTATTCAGAAAACCAATATCTAATAGTACCCTGAGATAATCTACAACTTCATCCACATCATTTTCGCCATTTGGGAATCCGAAGCGGGGATGAACATCGCCATATGCTGGCATTTCAGGATCCTTCATTACACAATTTCCGATATGCGCATGAACAATGTAATCCTTTACAGGTAGCAAAGATTCTTCAATCGTTTCATGGATCAAAGGAATATGACTTAAATCAACCATCAAGCCAAAATGATCGTGGCTTTTTCGGATCTCTTTGGCATAACGTAGTGCAAGGTCTGCCGGACCGATCAGGCTTCTTTTATCTACATCATAATCAAAAACCTCCAATGCAATTCTCATATCGCCTTTACTTTTTGCATATCGGCAAATTTCATTGGTCGATTTAACCAGAGCCTGAAAAGCTTCCTCCTTTCGGCTTTCTTCATAGTTGCCACTCAAAAAAGCAAAACTTGTTGCACCTAACTCATAAGCCTCATCAATTCCGGCCATTAAATTTTGTAATGCTTTTTGGCGTTCCTCTTCAACTAGATGGTTAATGTTTAAACCAGTAGTTAATAATCTTGGCTGTGCCCCATAAGCAATGGTCATATGCGATGTTTCAAGCATTTTTTTTACTGCTAATCTCTGCTCAGGGTCTTTAATCGTTGTGATCTCAATGGCACTAAAATAGTCATCTACAGCAATCTTTCGAATGGTTTCAAGCACCGGACCTTCGCCCTTAATCGTTGCAGGAAAGGCCATAAAGTGGACCAGACCAACTCTCATGTATTTATAAAGTGATTCGTTCATTTTTTGATAGACTATTCAAAATTATTATTTCTTAAAACTTTCTCTGATTAAACTGATCAGCTCAAGCGCTCTTTTAGACTCTGCGGCTAACTGATCATATCGCTTATTTTCAATCACATCCTTAGTAATCATTTTACTACCACCAACTGCACAAACTCCAACTTTAAACCAACTTCTAAGATTTTCTTCGTTAAGTTCGATCCCGCCTGTAGGTAGAAAAACAATATCTTGAAAAAGTGCCTGCACTGCTTCAATAAAGGATGGACCTAAGGTATTTGCTGGGAAAAGCTTAACGATCTTTGCCCCGCAAGTTTCGGCTCGAATAATTTCGCTGGGAGTCATGCAACCAGGGACACAAAGAAGGTCATTCTTATCAGACAATTCAATAACTGACTCCAAAATTCCCGGGCATACCAAAAATTCTGCGCCTTCATCCATATAAGTTTGGGCAGATTCTAAAGTTTTTATTGTACCAATACCTAATCGCATTCCGGGCAATTCCGCATCACATACTTTGCGCATCTCACGGAAATTCTTCAATGCTCGATCACCGCGATCTGCATATTCAGTAGTTCTAATGCCCCTGCATACATTGCCCTCATCAAATCAATACTCACTTCAGCATCAGCCGAGTAGTACAATGGCACAATTCCCTGTTCTTTTATAAGCCTTGAAAGCTCTGTTTTTAAACTCATCTTTTAAAATTATAGCTTATAGCCTTGTCGCGCAAGCAACTTCCACTTGCCATGCTTTTTCTGCCAAACCATTATGTTACCAAATTTTAAATCGACTGGATTCCCTTTATTTACAGCCTTAGCAGTTACAATATTTCTTACAATTGCATTTTTACCTGCCATTGTAATTTTCTGATCTAAGGGGTCAATACTTTTAAAAAATGTAGGCCCATTCAATACTCCTGCAATAAATTCCTTCTGATTCTGTATTAAACCGGCAGAATGCCCATAGCTTAATTCGTCGCAAGTGAGGTCCTTTAAAGTAAGACTGTCTGTATTAATGATTGCATTATTAATAGCGACGACCAGCTTTGCGATTTGTGTTTCATTTTTGGATTGAGCCTGTGCATTCAGACTAATCACAGTAAGTAAAGTGACGATTTTTAAGTACTTGAGCATGATTATTTATTTTAATTGTTAATTAATTTCATCTTTTCCATCACTATCTGCAATGGGTTTTCCTTTCCAGTAAGAGGCCAGAATAGAACCTGTGATGTTCATCATCGGGCCATAGATCATTGGTGCAAGCCCGACGGTTCCAAGCTTACCCATCCCATAGGCTAGGCCTTTTGAAAGGCCAGCATTCTGCATCCCTACATTAATTGCAATAGTTCTGGAATCTTTTTCACTCATTTTAAACAAGCGAGCAAACCAATATCCTAAGGTATACCCCATGAGGTTATGAATCAAAACTAATAGAATAAGAAGTGGGCCGACTTTTAATAGACTTTCACGACCCACGGCGGTAACAATAATAATAATAAATGCGATACCAAACATGGATACAATGGGCATTACTGCATTGATCCACTTCATTTTATCCTTCAGGAGTTCATTGACTACCATAGCGAGTGTAACCGGCAAAATGACCATTTTCATAATGTCCCACATCATATCAAGTACATTGATCTCAATGAATGAACCTCCTAATAACTTCATCAGTAGTGGTGTGAGAAAAGGAGCTAGTAAAGTTGCTATTGAAGTAAGTGTGATAGATAGGGCAAGGTTTGCTTTTGCGAGATATGAAATAACATTGGCTGCAACAGCATTCGGTGCACATCCGATCAGAATCATACCTGCTGCAATCTCGGGAGTAAAACCACTGATGGTTGCCAATCCAAACCCAAGTAAAGGCATGATTATAAAATGACTTGAAACCCCTACAAGAACCCCTTTAGGAGATTTAAATACTCCAATAAAATCCCTGTAGCTCATAGTAATTCCCATTCCAAACATGATGAGCTGAATAAGGGGAGTGATCAGGCCAGATAATTTATAGCCATTGATCTCAAGAAAATAGTGAGGAAAGATCATTGCTGTAGAAACTACACCGAAGATCATTACAGGATAGGCAAATCCTTTTAAAGCTGATGCACCCCGAATTCCGATGGCAATAGATAGGAGTGATGCGATCAAAAATGGCTCGGCATCAGTAGATCTGTTGAGCAGATACAAGGTAAGTGCAGCGAGCATGCATGCAATGCCAATTACCAAAACTATTTTAAAAACAGGTTTCATCCGATTTATTTAAGTAAAAATATTACCAGGTTCTTTTTAACATAAACTGATCAAGCTGAGCGCGGCTGATCTTTTTTTCTTTTGGATTTTTTTCCAGCCACTTCATATATTCTGCTCTGATTTCTTCGCTCCATTGGGTATCAACCTGCCCCGCCTTATACACTCCATTTTTGATCATCTCATGGCCAAAACGATCTTTTGAAGCAATGAATTCTGCAGTAGCAATAACCTGTTCAGCCATATGAGCAGGAATAAATACTACCCCAGCACGGCCAGCAATCACTAGATCTCCAGGTAAAACAATGGCTTGTCCAATTGTAACCGGAGTATTCAAACCCATCAACACAACACCTTGCAAAAATTGAGGTGCAAAATCTCTCACAAATGCATTAAATCCCTTGATCTCGGCCAATCCATCCACATCGCGGGCAAATCCATCAAATATTACTCCATTCCCCGAGTTTTTATAGATTACATTCCCAAGATTATCACCCATCAGTGACCCTACTCTGCCTTCATTATCAGCAACATACACATCGCCTTTGCTAAGCATATTGATAGGCCAGTGCAAATGCCTGCCTTGCTTGCCTTCTGCGGCAGCACGATCTACGATATTCTTCTCCACATCAGGACGAATAGGCATGTAAAAAGCTGTTAAAGCCCGACCAATTACCTTTTCATCTTCATGCAATATTTTCCAATTTCGCTCATATTGATATAGATAGCCTTCATTATTTAATATTTGCCAGGCCTCTTCAATCCCAATTGATTTTGCACGGTTTAACAGCTCGTCAGGAATCCGTGGGCGACCATCCTCAAAACGTTCACCTTTCCAGGCAGAAGTCAAAAAGATCAGTTCCTCTTTAGGAATAGCCTGAGCAAACAAAGATTTGAAGGGTAATATCAGCAAGCAAAAGGAAAGCAATAACTGGAAACTATATCTCATGTGTGTAATAATAAGTATTATCTATGTAGCAATTTCAATTAAATTTTATGTCGTTCAGTTCAAAATTTACATTCAGGATTTCCCAGGAAATTTCCATATACCGAGGGCGTTTTTTCCCATGATTAGGTCCAGATCGTCATCGGTATAAAAATTACAGTACTTATCCATAAATTCCAGCTCTTTATCCATTGGTAGTTCCCATCTTGGGAAAGGATAACCAGTACCCCAGATGATCTGCTTGGCTCCAAACTCTTCATAAATGGCCTTATAAAACGGCAAGGTATCTTCATAGGGATACTTTTTAATCTCTGACATTTCATAAGGCTCTGAATTACTTATCCAAACATTTGAGAAACGGCTAAGCTTAAACATTTTTTTAAATTCAGGCCAGCAATCTGCAGCTTTGAGATCAGGTTTGCCGGCATGGTCAACTACAATTTTCACACCCGGAAAGCGCTCTGCCATATCCTCTAGCATCGGCATCTGGTGAGGAACAATATAATAGTTGAAGCAAAGCCCCAGTTTTTCTGCTTCCTTCCAAAGAGGATAATGTTCCGGGGAGTTTAACCAAGTTTCTTTGGGCGTGTAAATTGGACTGAAACGCATTCCCTGAAAGCCATGTTCATTAACCCAATATCTAAGATTATCGACAATTTTAGGATCATGCGGATTCAATAAACCATGAGCAACAAAATGATTGGGATAAGTTTTAACACAATGAGCCTTATAAGAATTATCCCATCCATAATAACGCGGATTTATTAATACCCCATAGGTTATGTTGAAATCCTTCATCTGCTTCACCTGGTTTTCAATAGGTGCTTCAATTGCCACTTTTAAATTTGGATTCTCAGGATGTTTAAAAGGGAATCTTGGATCAAAATTCCAGGTCTCAACATGAGTATCAATTACCAGGCGCTTTTTGACGCTTTTGCCTGAATTTGAAGCTAAAACAGATGCAATCGGGTTGAAAGCACCGACTAATGGCACTGCTGCAATTCCTTTAATTAAATCTCTACGTTTCATGTTAAAATGGTTTAATATTGATTAACTATTTATGATCAGGTAGCTAAAGGCTGACCTCCCGGAATCATGACTTTTTGACGCGGAAGCTTAGTTTTATTTCGCTTTGCTATAAATTTTGCTGTTAGGTATTCACCCATATGAATATCTCCAGATATGGTATCAGCACTCACTTTTCCGGCGAAAAGGTAAATAATAATATTCCCAACGATAGGAATCGTACTCTTAATCTTCACTTCATCTCCATCAATTGTACCCACCATGTTTTTAGTATCAAAATCTCCCTTGTGAGTACCCTGAATCCAGTTTCCATCCTGTTCAATCGTAAAAGAATGCTGGCTGGCACTTAATGCATAGTGAACTTCAACATCCCAGCGTCCGCTTAGGTTAGTTGTGGGCGTTTTCATCTCGGATTTAGGGCTGCGCTTCTTTGATAATACTTCGAATAACCGATCGGCAACAATCTTTTCTTCACCCGCTTGCATATGCCCAGGCGTAATTTGTATGGAGCTTGTACCATCAGGTTCATCCCGATTTCCAAGGGCTATTCTTGGCTTATTTCTTCCAACTTCTTCTGCAATTTCATATCCTGTTACGTAAAATTTTTCAGGATCCCAGATAATATGAAGTACCGGATACTTATTGTTCAAATTGATGGGCTCTACTACCTTGGTACTTATGCCATTGATCTGATTAACTTTCTTTGCTATGACTTCAAGCCAGCTAAGCCATCTTTTCCACTCCCCATCATGATCCCGTTCTAACCAGTCTTCAACTGCTGCAACCATACCTACTATTTCATCTCGATCTAGTTTATTGTCGCGCCCCGGGCCATGATGCGGAGCACTTGCCTGCCATGCGGCTAATAAAATATTTTTATTTCCGAGCATTAATCCTGCCGACTGCGGGCCGCGGATAGTTTTACCCCCGCTGTAGGCTACAATATCTGCTCCTCTCTTTAAATGATAGGGTGGGATGGTCAGACTCTCTGCTGCAGCATCCATTAAAATTGGAATATTTTTTGGTTTAGCTATTGAGGCAATCACCTCCAAAGATAAGGGCTGACCTGTATCAGAGGCAGCCCCAGGAGTGCCAGATGTGAGGTAGATCATTGCCGTTTTTGAATTGATGGCCTTTTCTAATTCTTCAGGAGTAGATACAGTGATTATTTTCACACCAATATTCCGGACCGCATGATCATAATGCTGGCGTGAATATCTTGGAATGATAACCTCCGTTTTTTCAAATCCGGTAAGATCAGGAATGCGGATGAGTCTTTCTGGGCTTCCACCAGTAACGCAAGCTGCCGTAATATGTTTTACTCCGGCTGCACATCCTGAAGAAACCATTCCCCATTCTGATTTTGTAAGTTCTGCAAGGCGCTTTCCAACAGCTTCAGCAAGCTCATCGAGCTGTACAAAGTTTGTACTAGCCGCTTCTAACGCAAGTTTGACTTTTGGCCTTTTGATTGACCCTCCTATAATGGTATAAGAGCCCCTACAATTGATGATGGGCTCAACACCCATTGCTCTGTATATATTTGTTTCTGATAAAAAGGAATTCAATGTAGTTAGCGATTCTGAACTTTGCGCTAAAGATTTATCTGCTGTAACAGTTCCTGCCAAAACCGAGTTGCTTGAAAGAACACTTCCAACAACCGGTAACATGGCCAATCCCTTAATTACATTTCTGCGTTTCATGCTGTTATAGTGTATTTCAATTTAAAAATTCCTAAATCTATTTTGTGTAAGGCGTGGCTGCCAGACCATTCAGATCCCAAATAATTCGACCAGCTCTTACTGTCAATTCAGCTTCAAACTTTTGATTACCTTCTATCCGATTACCACCCGAATCTACATATCCATATTTACCGTTTATAATACTTAAAACAGCAATATCAGCTACAGAACCAATACTCAAATTACCAAGATCTTCTCTTTTAATTGATTTGGCAGGTTTCCAGCTTCCGCTGGCAATGATATCAGGAATGGTCATGCCTATTGTCAAGTATTTTGACATCACATTCAGCATATTCTTCATGCCTGCATTCATGCTTGTTCTATGTTCATCTGTACCAAAAGAATTTGGAAGAAGCCCCTGTTTCAATGCAGGTATTGCCTGGTCAAACCAAAATCCAACACCTCCATGACCTACATCAAACAAAACCCCTCTATTTTGTGCCTCCAGAACAAAGGCCCTTAGTTTACCCTGTTCATCTACAATAGGCATCCGTTCTGATACGTTTTCAAAAGAGTGGGTAATGATATCACCAGAACGCATTTTTTTTAATTGATCTTCTAGAGAATACTCAGGCATATGGCATTCTACAAAAAGAGGTCTATCCGTAATTTGGGCAGCTTGAGAAGCCTTATCAAAAGGGATCCAGCTTTTACCTTTATAATGCCCTATGCGGGTACCTGCAATAAAATCAGGATATTTTTTGATGGCATCCACAGTCATTTGAACATCTAATGTATTTAAATCGGGTTCAAATGCTGAGCCTGCGCTAAAACCAGTCTCGAAAATATTGATAAAAGCTAAAACTCGGGTTAAAGAAGGATCAACCACCTTTGCCTTAAAATCAGGGAAGGTACGCCAACCGGTAGTACCGGCATCAACTACCGTGGTAATACCAGATCGAGGTGCAAAGGCATCTGGTAACTGGCTTGACTGACCATCAGCAAAGCCCGGTTTACTTCCTGCATATACGTGAGTATGTATATTGATCAATCCCGGAGATACTATCATTCCGCTAACATCCAATACTTTTTTTGCACTTGAAGATGGGATCTCAGCTGCAATACGATAAATCTTACCATCTTTTACAGCCACGTCCATTTTAGAATCAATACTATTTTTGGGATCCAATAGTCGCCCCCCTTTTAACAAAAGATCAATTTCTTGGGCTTTTATCAACCGAGGCAATATTAAAAATGCAAATAATACTACTAAGCGTATTTTAAATGCACAAATTTCTAAATCAGAATTACTTTTATTAGTTGTCATTATCCTTAAAATTATTTAAACATTTTATTTTTCTATCGTCCATTTCTGTCCGCTTAAGCCATTCAGATCCCATACCACTTTACCTGCTCGAATCGTTAATTCTGCCTCTAGCTTTTTAGTTCCGACTACGGCTGTTTTGCGCACATCAGTGTAGCCAAATTCTCCTTCTCTAACATTAAAAACTGCCAGATCAGCCTCGGCACCAACACTTAAATGGCCAAGGTCTGGGCGTTGAATAACCTGTGCTGGATTCCAGGTAGACCTTAAAACAACATCCTGAAAACTCATTCCCATAGCTAGAAATTTAGACATCACATTCGCCATATCCTTCATTCCACTATTCATACTCTGATCATGCAAGTCTGAACTGATCACATTCGGATAAAAGCCTTGTTGATATGCAGGAACGGCCTGTGCCCAAGAAAATGCACCGCCACCATGTCCAACATCAAAAATAACTCCCCGTTTTTGTGCTTCAAATACAAAAGGTTTTACTTTTCTTGTTTTTTCATCCACAACAGACTCTCTTCCGGTACTGATCTCAGAAAATGTATGGGTAAAAATATCTCCCGGACGAAGGTGTTTTAAAAATAAAGACTCAATAGAATTAGCCGGATTATGCTCGCCAAAATCAACCATTATTGGCACATTTGCAAGCTTACCTGACTCAACAGCCTTATCTACAGAGGTAAATTCACCCCAATAATGCGCAGATTTAATACCAACAAGAATAGTTGGGTACAGTCTGTTGATCATGTGAGCATTCATGACAGGGTTCATGTCATTCACATCTTGTTCCTGAAAACGGCCAATCATTCCATTGCCAATTACGTTGAGGAAAGCCAGAATTCTAGTTTGCGATTTATCAATGGTTTGTTCTTTAAACAATGGGAAATTCCTCCAGCCAGAAGATCCGGCATCTACAACAGTAGTAACACCTGTTCTGAAAGAAAATGCATCAGCTTGCTGACTGCGTGAGGAATTACCAACCGATGTACTGTATTTATCGGTACCCTGAAAAACATGAACATGCATATCGATTATACCGGGAGTGATATAAAATCCAGTTACATCAATGATTTTTGCAGCAGATGCTATAGGAATATCTTTAGCTACACGAGCTATCTTGCCATTTACAATTCCCACATCCATTTTGGAATCAATCTTGTTTTTGGGATCAATAAGATGCGCCCCTTTTAACAGAATATCAATTTCCTGAGCATAGCTAAATTGACAAATTATCAATAGAACAAAACCTATTGAGAACCTGCAATAAACCTTTTTATAAATAGCAATTTTATTGAAAAGAAAACTCATGTTAACTGTCATTAATATGCGTACCCGTTTTACTGAAAATTTAATACCCCGAAAAATTGAGGTAAATGAAATTGTGGCTTAGGATTTTTAACTTCATTCCATGTGATATAATGCTTATTGGAATTTATTTCTGCGATCTTATAAAAATTAGCTCTCCAAGAAACACCAGCCTTTGGACGAACCACATTGGTATATTTTTCAAGCATTTCTAAAGGTATTTTGAAAGACATGGTCCAGGTAACACGTTCGGTTATTTCTGGATCAACCACCTTTGGCAATGAGGCTGCGATCTCTATTTTTTGAATATCCTCAACTGTTGGTTTTCCTTTTTTATGATGAAACAAAGGGGTTCCTCCACAATTGATCTCCAGGTTAAAGTAATTGATTGGATTATTTGCTTCAGGCGAGAAAAAGAATTCAACTGCTGAATCTTCCCACACTTTACCGTTGATCTTTTGGGTTATGCTGCGAACATAGCGATCTTTTACTCTGTAGATCACGTAAATAAAATTATCATCATATACCATTTTTGCCTCTGCCTGAGGTTTAAATTTGGGCATTTCGCCCATATAATTTTGAATTTTAACTGATTCTACACTCTTCCAGGTAGCATCATTCCATTTATCGTTCACATTCACTCCCTGAACGGCTCTTTTTACAGAGTAGGCTGAAAGTTCGGCATTAGTTGATGAATTCTGTGAATAAACCATTGGTATAAAAACTGTTAACAGAAGAATAACAGAGGTAATCGTTTTTAATTTTTTCATTAAATTATTGGTAGTTTATGGATTAATAATTCTAAAAATTCATGAAGCTTTCTAAACAAAATATCCTGCTGGAGCTATCACCAGCAGGACAATTAATTAAGTAGCCAAAGGTGGACCACCAGGAATCTGAATTCTTTTTCGTGCAGGTTTTGCAGAATTTCGGATAGCAGTAAATTTGGCCGTTCTGTACTCACCCAAGTGAATATCTCCAGACATGGTATCACCGTTTACTGTGCCCTGGAACAAGTAGTTAATATTGTCAGCAATGATTCTTATTGTACTCTCAAATTTGATTTGACCACCATCAATAGTACCAGATAGGTTTCTAGTGTCAAAATCTGCCTTATGTGTACCAGAAAACCAGTTACCATCCTGAACTATAGTAAAGCTATGCTGACTTGTACTACTAAAGAATTTTATACTCACATCCCAAGTACCATTCAGATTAGCTGCAGGAGCTGACATTTCAGGCTTAGCTTGACGATTCTTGGAAAGCACTTCATACAAGCGCTCGGCAATGATTTTTTCTTCTCCAGCCTGCATTTGTCCGGTTGTAATATTTACAGAAGTTATACCATCGCTTTCGTCTCTTGCAGCCAGAGCAATTCTTGGTTTATTCCGTCCCAGTTCTTCGGCTATTTCAAAACCAGTTACATGCAATTTTGAAGGATCCCAGCTTACTTTCAATACCGGCGACTTATTTGACAAACCGGTTGGTTCTGTGATTGTGGCCTTAATTCCATCAATGCCTGATATTTTCTTTGAAATAGTATCTAACCAGGATAACCATTTTTTCCAATCGCCGGCATGATCACGTTTTACCCAGTCTTCAACTGCCGCCATCATACCAATCATTTCTTCACGCCCCACTTTATTATCTCGTCCGGGACCATGGTGAGGAGAACTTGCCTGCCATGCCGACATTAAAATAGACTTATCACCGAGCATGAGTCCGGCGCACTGCGGGCCACAAATTGCCTTTCCACCACTATATGCCACCAAGGTAGCACCTCTTTTAAAATGAACTGGAGGAATGGTTAGGTTTTGAGCGGCAACATCAATTAAGACTGGAATATTTTTTGGCTTTGCAATTGCAGCGATAGCCTCTAATGAAAGTGGCTGTCCAGCTTCAGATTGCGAGCCTGCAGTTAGATAGATCATTGCAGTTTTCGAATTTATTGCATTCTCAAGTTCTTCGGGGGTACTTACATGAACAATGGTTACACCTATATTTCGTATACCATGATCATAGGCATTGCGGGAATACCGTGGGATGATCACTTCAGTTTTATCAAAACCGGTCAAATCAGGAATACGGATAAGCTTTTCAGGGTTACCCCCTGTAACGCAAGCCGCAGTAATATGTTTAAGCCCAGCTGCACATCCGGCTGAAACCATTCCCCATTCTGCACCGGTAAGGTCTGCTAGACGCTGTCCAATAGCATCAGCCAATTCATCATATTGCACAAAATTATGAGCTGCCGCTTCCATGGCCTCCCGAACAGCTGGACGTTCAATTGAACCCCCAATGATGGTGTAGGTACCCATACAATTAATAACGGGTTCCACACCAATCCGGCGAAAAATGTTTGTTTCAGCCATAAATGATGCTTCGGTCACAGGCAAAATATTGACTGAATTAACACTTGCAGCAGGTGCCGCTACAACAGACTTTTGAGAAATAATACTTCCTGCTACTGGAAGCAAAGCCAGGCCTTTAATTACATTTCTGCGTTTCATATTGAATATATTTTAGATTTTTTGTTTTTTAATTACTTATTTGTGGCCATACTTTTGGCGGATAGTCCATTCAGATCCCAAATTATTTTTCCAGCCCTAACCGTTAGCTCTGCCTCAAACTTGCGATCTCCATTGATTTTATTATTCCCGGAGTCAACAAAGCCAAATTTCCCTGTGTTAACACTCAATACTGCTATATCTGCAACAGAGCCAACAGACAAATTTCCAAGGTCATCTCTTTTAATAGACTTGGCTGCATTCCAACTACCGCGAGCAATAATATCTGGTATTCCCATACCCATATTGAGATATTTTGACATCACATTTAACATGGTTTTCATTCCTGAATTCATGCTTGTACGATGCTCATCCGTACCAAATGAATTGGGGAAAAGTCCTTGCCGAAAGGCAGGAATAGCTTGATTAAACCAAAAACCTCCTCCTCCATGACCAATATCAAAGAGTATCCCACGTTTTTGAGCTTCTTTTACAAAAGGCCTGACTTTACCCTGCTCATCAACTACGGTCATTCGTTCTGCAACATTTTCAAAGGCATGAGTCATAATATCACCTGAACGCATACGCTTCAGCTGATCTTCAAGTGAATATTTTGGCAAATGACACTCCACAAAAAGTGGAGTATTTGATAAGGTTGCTGCTTCTACTGCCCGATCAAAGGGAGTCCAGTTATCATCTATTTCATAACGACCAATTCTTACCCCAACCAAAATATCCGAATATTTTTTTACTGTTTCGGCAGTTTTCTGAGCATCCATATCTTGGATATTTTCCTGTTCTTTATCTACAGAATATCCGGAGGCTGCAATACTTAGAAAAGCCAGAACACGGGTATTAGATCCATCAATGATTTTAGTTTTAAAATCTGGGAAGGTGCGCCAACCAGAAGTGCCTGCATCAACAACCGTAGTTATACCAGAACGGGGTGCAAAAGCATCAGGCAGTTGGCTTGATGTTCCATCTGTAAATCCCGGTTTACTTCCGGCATAAACATGCGTATGCATATTAATCAGGCCGGGCGAAACGATCAGGCCACTTACATCTACCACTTTTTTTGCCTCATTTGTAGGTATGCCAGAGGCTAGTTTTACTATTTTACCATCCTTTATAGCCACATCTAACTTGGCATCGATCTTATTTTTGGCATCAATAACACGACCACCTTTTAATAAAAGATCGATATCCTGCGCCTTAGACTGAAAGGCAAAGACAGAAAATAGTAGTCCAATTAGTATTGGTCCTGTAAATACCGATGACAGTAACCTTCTGAAATTTGATAGCTTGTACATATTATTTTAATTTTATTATTTCATTTAATAAAAATCAATTAGTGCTTGCCGGCATTTGCCAATCTGCTGCACTGATGCCATTTAAATCCCAGACAACACGACCAGCTCTGAGCGTCAATTCTGCTTCAAGTTTTTCAGTTCCGCTTATTTTTGTACGCCCAACATCCATGTAGCCGAAATTTCCCTTTTTTAAATTAAAAACTGCAATATCAGCCTCAGAACCAACAGTCAAATGGCCTAAATCGAGTCGTTTAATTACTTGTGCAGGATTCCAGGTTGTTCGTAAAATAACATCCTGAAGACCCATACCCATAGCAAGAAATTTGGACATTACATTAGTCATGTCTTTCATGGCGGCATTCATACTCAAATTATAAAGGTCTGTACTGATTGTATTTGGCATAAAACCTTGTTTCAACGCAGGAATTGCCTGATTGAAGTTGAACGCTCCCGCACCATGGCCTACATCGAAAATAATACCTCTTTTTTGTGCAGCAAACACAAACGGTTTAACCTTTCTGGTTTTTACATCAACAATTGATTCGCGTCCACCGGTAGTCTTAGAAATTGCATGTTCGGAGAAGGTATGGGTAAATATATCACCAGGCCTGAAATGCTCCATAAACAAAGATTCAATTGAATTTGGGGGAGAATGCTCACCGAAATCAACAATAACCGGAACATTTGCGAGCTTACCAGATTCTACCGCTTTGTCTACTGATGTAAAATCACCCCAGTAATGTGCAGATTTAATACCAACTAGGATAGTAGGATGTAATTTTTTGATCATATACGCATTCATTTCCGGGTTCATGTCGGTCACGTCTTGCTGATCATAACGGGTTACCATCCCCCTACCTACCACATTTAAAAAGGCTAAAACACGAGTTTGAGAACGGTCGATCACTTGCGTTTTAAATAAAGGAAAGTTCCTCCATCCAGCAGAACCCGCATCCACCACTGTGGTTACACCGGCTCTGAATGAGAATGCATCTGCCTGTAATCCACCGGGAGAATTTGCTGAAATACTATTCACATCCGCCCCGTGAAAAACATGTGCATGCATATCAATAATCCCGGGGGTAAGATATAAGCCACTGATATCAATTGTCTTTTTTGATGTATTTGCCGGAATATTTGCCGCGATGCGGAAGATTTTATCACCCACAATGGCAACATCCATCTTGGAATTAATATTATTCTTTGGGTCAATTACGTGGCCGCCTTTCAAAAGAATATCTATTTCCTGAGAATGAACTGTTGGTGTTATCAGAATGAGAACTAAAAAAGCTACAATTCCTTGTGCCAACCGAATAAATTGGTGCTGAAAAAATTCTGAAATTCCTGCTGTTTTAATTCTCATCATATCTATTTAAATAAAATTATAATTTACTTTACTGCATCCCATTGTGGTCCGCTCAGACCATTTAGATCCCAAGCAACTTTTCCTGCACGAAGCGTTAGTTCAGCCTCCAGTTTCTTGGTTCCATTTAATACAGAACCACGGGCATCCATATAACCGAATTTGCCTTCACGAATATTGAATACTGAAACATCCGCCTCAGCGCCAACACTTAGATGACCTAAATCTGTATGCTGTATCACATTTGCAGGATTCCAGGTTGAGCGTACAATTACATCCTGAATGGACATACCCATATTTAAAAACTTAGACATCACATTGGCCATATCCTTCATTCCAGCATTTCTACTGTTTCTATACAAATCGGTACTGATCGTATTGGGATAGAATCCCTGCTTCATTGCATTTATTGCTGTAGCCCACACAAAAGCTCCTCCACCATGACCAACATCAAATATCCTTCCTTGTTTTTGAGCTTCAAAAATGAAAGGTTTTATTTTGTTATTCACATCCACAATTGGCTCGCGTCCACCAGGGGTTAAATTAGTGGCTGCGTTTCCTGAAAAAGTATGTGTAAAAATATCACCCGGGCGGAAATGCTTCATAAACAGTTCTTCAATAGATAATTTAGGAGTGCTCGAGCCAAAATCTACAATAATTGGCTTATTTGTTTTCCTTCCTGCTTCAATAGCACGATCAACCGGGAAAAAATTATGCCCCTGAAAATGATGAGCTTTTATCCCAACAATGATATCCGGATACTCATTCATGATAAATGCAGTAGTTGTCGGATTCATATCCGTGGTATCCTGTGCATGAACAGTACCTACCATACCATAACCAGTAATACTTAAAAAAGCTAATACACGTGTTTGGGAATTATCTATCGTTTGTTTTTTGAACTCTGGAAAGTTTCTCCATCCTGATGAACCGGCATCTACCACGGTAGTTACTCCTGAGCGAAAAGTGAAATCATCGGGAGCAACGCTACCGAAACCATTTGAAATTTCAAAACCTTTATATCCAGGATCTTCAGCACCCGCAAAAACATGCACGTGCATATCAATAAAACCAGGAGAAACATACAATCCTGTTGCATTAACCGTTTTCTTGGAGGTATTAGCAGGAATATTTGAGGCAACCCGAAATATCTTACCATCCTTAATGGCAACGTCCATTATTCCATCGATCTTATTTTTTGGATCAATAACATGTCCGCCTTTGATAAGCATATCAATCTCCTGAGCCTGAAGATTTGCTTGAGAAATGAGACAAGCAGCAAAAAATAACATATAAAAATGTGCCCTGATTGTTTTTAGAAAATTGTTGTTCATTTTGTATGGTTTTTAATAGTTAAAATTCAATTTAGGTATTTTTTTATTAACTGGAAAGTGGTGCTCCTGAAGGAACAAAAACTGGCTTCTTTGATGCTGGTTTATTATTTTTTGTAGCTGTGAATTTTGCACTTCGGTACTCCCCCATAAATAAATTACCTGATAGCTTATCTCCTGACAAAGTACCGGTGAATGTATAAATTATAGAATCTCCTATCAAACGTACAGAACTCTGCAATTTCACCATATCACCTTCAATAGAGCCTGCCAGGTCATTGACTGCAAATCCTCCCTGGTGTGTTCCCTTGATCCAGTTGCCATCTTGTTCTATGAACAATTTGTGCTTCCCTTCACTATTATAAAACTTTACATCCACATCCCATGTGCCTGAGAGATTGGCTGTAGGAGCTTTCATTTCTTTTATTATTGGGCTTCTTTTTGCGGTTAACACTTCATAAATCCGATTAGCAGCGATCTTTTCTTCGCCAGCCTGCATTCCGATGGTAGTAACAGCAATTCCATTAATATTAGAATCTTTACCTCTACCGCCTCCACTGGCAACTGCAATTCTAGGCTTATTTTTACCAAGTTCATCGGCCATTTCGGCTCCTGTAATATTTAAAACATCCGCATCCCAAGTGATAACAACTTCAGGCGACACATTTGACAGACCTGATAGTGTAGACGGGACATGTATCATCGTTTGAACACTTTTAATACCAGAAACTTTTTTAATGATATGATCCAAATAAGAATCCCATTGTTTACGAACAGCCGCATGATCCATTTCTTTCCACACTTTTACCGCTGCCACCATTCCGAACATTTCGTCACGGTCAACTTTATTATCCCTGCATGGGCCATGGTGAGGAGAACTTGCCTGCCATGCGGCCATCAAGATATCCTTTTGGCCCAAGATCAACCCACATGATTGCGGACCACAGATTGCCTTACCACCACTGTAAGCAACAATGCTTGCTCCACGTTTTAAATGAACTGGCGGGAATGTCAAAATTTCATTGGCCGCATCAAACAAAACAGGAACATTTTTGGCTTTAGCAATTGCCGAAATATTCTCTAATGACATTGGGGCTCCAGTCCAGGATCTATCGCCATTAACCATATAGATTAGCGCTGTTTTGGGATTGATCGCATTCTTTAATTCTTCAAGAGTAGATACATTAACCATGGTTACACCAATGTTTCTGATTGAATGATCATACGCATTTCTGGAGGTGATTGGTACAATGACCTCAGTTTTTTCTAGACCATCCAGATCCGGAATACGAACCAATTTTTCAGGATCGCCGCCCGATACTACCGCAGCGGTTACGAGCTTCAGCCCGGCAGCACATCCGGCCGAAACCACTCCCCACTCAGCGCCTGTAAGATCTGCTAGGGTCTGGCCAATTCCATCTGCCACTTCATCCATCTGCGCAAAATTATGAGAGGCGGCTTCCATGGCCGCCTTAGTTTGAGGACGTTTTAAGGAACCACCGATAATAGTGAAAATACCTCTGCAATTGATAATGGGTTCTATGCCATGTGTCCTGTAGATATTATTTTTATCTAGAAATGATTCTAATGTAACCTCTACCGGCCCCAAAGGATTGAATGGTGCATTAGAAGATCTAGCCACAGGAGATGCAAATATTGAATTCAGGGGAATTGCGGTTCCCGCCAGAGGTAAAAGAGACAAAGTCTTAAGTACATTTCTACGTTTCATTTCTGTTTGTTTTAATAAATGTTCTAATCAATTATTTATTGAAAATATGTTTTGAACCTTAGATCAAGATTCAAAAAAATGTGTTAATTTTTTTCTGTGACTTCACGAATTACCCTCAACCAGTTTAGCCCTACTATTTTCCGAATACGCTTTTCCGAATAGCCTAATTCCTGCATGGCCAAAGTCATCTGAGGATAATCACTTACATCCTTGATTTGCCTTGGCAGCGGCGGGCCACCATCAAAATCAGATCCCAATGCAATATGATCATCGCCAACTAGGCGAACACCATAATCAATCACTTTGGCAAGCTGATCTACTCCCATCCAATACTCATCTGGTATTACTTCTTTATGAACAAACGGAAGGCCTTTTGCGACCTGCTGGTCGATCTCTTCAATAGTCAATGATTGATTGTCTTTGGCAGGCGGGGTTTCAACGCTTTTTACTTTAGGTTTTGATGCCTGCCATGCAGCATATTTTGGATTGTTAAAACTACTTCCAAACTGAATACCCATAACACCTCCTTTGGATGCAATTGCTGTTGCACATTCATCTGAGATACATCTGGGATTATTTACAATTCCGCGAAATCCTCCATGGGTATAAAGGATTGGATCCTGACTTGTTGCTACAGTCTGAAGAATGGCATCATCAGAAGCATGTGCCACATTGATTAGTATTCCCAAACGATTCATTTCTTTTACAACCGCACGGCCATGTTCATTCAAACCACCCCATAGTTTTTTACCATAACAAGAATCAATAAAGCCATTGGTTTCATTATGTGCCGTCAATTGAACAGAGCGTAGCCCTAGACGATACAGTGCACGGAGTATATTCAAATCACCATCCAAATCAAAACCGCCTTCCAGGTCAAGAAAAGCAGCTATTTTTCCACGTTTATTAATTTTTTCAATTTCTGAAGCAGTTCTGGCAAGTTCAATAATCTTATTGTTTTTCTCAATCTGAGCTAAAGCAAGTTCTACAACTCGAAACGTATTTTTTACTTCATGCCTTGATTCATAATAAGGCTCGGGAGTATAAACTGAAAAGAAAAATGCATCAAGGCCACCTTGTATTACTCTGGGTAAGTCAACATGGCCATCCGAATAACGCTGGCCTATATCAAGGCCCTGTAAAAGCTGCCGACTCATCATATGGATATGACCATCCATTACGAATGCATTACTGTGTAAATTGGGATCTGATGAATATTTAGAACTAGACGAGGCTGAATACTCATTATTCATAACAAGGGCCTGCCCCCAATAGTTTAAGGGTGATAGATCAATCAATGGCAAAAGTGATAAGCCTTTTAGTACCTCTCTTCGTTTCAATTGTTTGCTTTTATTTGCCGGTAGAAAATCATAATCTTTAGAATTTGAGTCAATTTCGGACAAATTTTAAGTCCATCAAAGGAATTTTTTTAAAAAGATACCCTTAAATTACCTGAACAAGATTGTGTTTAATAATTTTTATTGATCAAAATGGAGAATATCTCCAATATTAACTCAGGCTAGGCCAGCGGATGCCTAAATGCCAAATTTTATGACATCAACACAAGAAAATAAATTTTAATATAGGGATGCAATGAAAAAATCAAAGCATCCCTATAAAATATTAAAACACGAATTAGATCCAGATCTAATAGTTCGTATTTTGTGTTAGTTCCAACCCAGATTTTGTGTCAGTTTAGGATTGATATCCAATTCAAGCTGAGGGATTGGGAATAAAGCATGCTTTGCCTGATATCCAATTGGACCTAATTCCTGAAGTGCTAAGCCCCATCTTCTCAAATCATTAAACCGAATAAATTCAAACATCAATTCCACTTGTCTTTCCTTATTAATCGCGTTAAACATATCGGCTTTTGAACCCGTATTCACAGCAGTTAAAGCCGGCATATTGACAGATGGCCGGGCACGAACCTGATTAACTGCAGCTCTTGCCTCAGTTAGCTTATTAAGCTCATTTGCTGCTTCTGCGTACATCAGTAATACATCCGCATAACGAATAATTGGATAGTTTATACCATTACTATTGACATACATGATAGGCCACATACCCTTTTTTACTGCATAACCGGTTGCTGACCAAACCGCACTAAATGTAGCCAAAGCTGTACTAACATTTGGAGCGAATGAATCACCTGGCCTGAAGATTGACATAGCACGACGTGGATCTGTTGGATCAAATGCATCAAATGCTCTTTTTGTAGCCAAACCTGAACCTGTAGCTCCATTCACTGCAGGAAGATAACTTCCGTTACGACCGTTAGAGCCACTACCACCAATATCAGCAAATTGAACTTCAAAAATGGATTCCTTATTATTCTCGAAGCTCCGGTGCCATACTTCCTGGAAATTATCCATCAAACCATATTTTCCAGAATTGATTACTAATAAAAAGTATTTCTCTGCATTGGCATAATCCTTATTATACAAATAGACTTTACCCAGTAATGCTTGAGCTGCACCTTTAGTTACTCTACCCAAATTAGCCCCACTGTGTGAGACAGGGAGACCTGCTTCTGCTGCTAATAAATCAGCAATGATTACTTTATACACATCGGCAACAGGAGTTCTTGCAATCAAAGATGCATCAGTATTAGGCAAAGGCTGTGTTACTAGTGGCACTGCACCGAATATATTAACGAGATCAAAATAAAACAGAGCTCTTAGGAATTTAGCTTCGCCTAAATATTGACTCTTTAATGCTTCTGCCATATTAATTCCAGGAATATTCGCAATGGCAAGATTTGACCTGTAAACCCCTTCATACAACCCTCTCCAGGTATCATGGATCTGATTCAGTGCCGGAAAGTAAGTGAAATTATTATACTCCAAAGGAACTGTATTGGAAAGTAAAACCTCACCTGATGGCACATCATAAATCCTATAGAGATTAATACTCCAGGCACTTTGAAGCGAAACATATATCGCATTAACTCCTAACTGAGCTCTTTCTGCTGAATTATAAAAACCAACCTCCGTCAATGCATCTGGTGGTGACTTTTCTAAAAACTCCTTCTTGCAACCTGCTAATAATAACAGCATTAACAGGGTTGATATACCTAATTTTAAATTTTTCATATTCTTTTATTTTAAATTTCTTAATTACCAGTTTAATAAGATAACTCTGCTTCCTAAAAGTTTAAAAAGTCAAATTAACTCCGAATGAGTAAACGCTAGGGATAGGAGTTGAACCTGTGTCTACTCCAAAAGCAAGTGGACTTCCTGAGTCATCATTGAAACCTAATCCTCCCAAGGTATCCGCATTGTAGTTAGGATATTTGGTAATGGTAAATAAGTTTTGCCCGTTAAAATATATCCTAGCATTTCTGGCACCAACCCTTTTAATTATACTTTGAGGAAGTGTATAACCAATCTGGAAATTCTGCATTCTTAAGAAATCTGCATCTAATACATAGTCAGACTGACTACGATTGTTCTGATTGGTATCACCACGAACTGCACGTGGTAGCGTATTGGATGTACCAGGTCCTTTCCATCGATCTAAAACAGTAGTTTTATTGTTCCACTCGCCCTGCATGGTTTCAAGATAAACACCCTGAGAATCATATAATTTCTTACCGCTGGTTCCATAAAAACTCATATTGACATCAAAACCTTTCCAGCTAGCATCAGCTGCAAATCCATAATCAAAATCTGGCCATGGGTCACCAATATTGGTTCTGTCATTAGCATCAATTTTTTTATCGCCGTTGATATCCCTAAATCTTCTGTCACCTGGCTTAGCACCAATTTGTGTTGGATGTGCATTGATTTCTGCCTGTGTTTGGAAGATCCCGTCATTTATATGACCAAAGAAATGAGACATTGGCAAACCAGGCAAGGTGCGAGTATAGGTTCCTGAGTAATACACATTTTCTACAAGGTTGATGATGCTTGTTCCTGTACCGAGTGAAATTACTTTATTTCGTACATTAGATAGGTTACCTGAAACACCATATTTCAGTTCGCCAGCTTCTCCTCTGTAACCTAACAAGAATTCCATACCCTTATTCTGCAATTGAGCAGCATTTTGGTATGGTCCGGAATCACGGGCAAATCCGGTTACAGTTGAAATTGGAGTTCTAACCAGAATTCCCTCAGTATCTTTAATCCAATAATCAGCAGTGAAATAAATTTTATTCTGAAGAAAGCTTAAATCTACCCCGATATTAGATTGAGTAGTTGTTTCCCAGCGAAGATTTGGATTACCTAAATTGTTAACTACGGCTGCAGGTGCAAGTTGGTCTGCACCAAAGAAATATCTGGCACTAGTTGACACAACTGTCTGATTACTGTAGTTACCTATATCCTGATTGCCCAACTGCCCCCAGCTAGCTCTAAGTTTTAAACCACTGATCAATTTGGAATCTTTCAGGAAGTTTTCCTTATCCACGTTCCATCCAACTGCCAATGAAGGGAAATTTCCAAAGCGATTGACATCTCCAAATCTTGATGAACCATCACGACGTATAGTAGCAGTAATCAAATACTTGTCGAACATAGTAATATTTGCTCTGCCCAGAAAGGATCTCAAGGCCCACTCGTTTTCAGTTCCACCAACAGTAAACACACCAGTACCAGCACTCAACACCTGAATATCATTACTCGGAAAATCTCTTCTTGTACCATTAATACCATTTCCGAAATAATTTTGCTGAGTAAAACCTCCGAGTAAATTAATCCTATAATTTTCTTTAATTACTTTATTGTACGTAAGAGTATTTTCAATAAGGTATTCATAGGACTCGCTTAAACTTGTATTTAAGCTTCTGGCATTACTTCCCCTGTTATTCATCTGGAACTGAGGTACATAATTCTTGAATCTTCTAAGACCCGAATTTAAACCTGCGTTTAATTTAAACTCCAGGTCAGGAAGTATCTTATAGGTAGCATATGCACTACCAATAAGCTTATTATTAGTGGAATATGCACGGTTCATGTCACGGCGTCCAAGGATATTATCCCGGTTATTCACACCGGTAGTTGCTGGTGATGGACCGGCATAACCGCTATCATTATTCGGATCATAAATTGGCATAGTTGGAGCTGCTCCCATCATATAAGCCAGATCCAGGTTATTACCGAAATTCAAGTTCAGACCTTCTTCCTTAGTAGCAATCAATGATTGACCGATAGTTAACTTTCCAATCTTAAACTCTGTTTTTACCCTTGAATAATAACGCTTATAAGTCCGGAATGCCAAAACACTTTCCTGATCAAAAATACCACCAGAAATAGAATAACTAGCATCCTTTGTGCCTCCCGCAACGGTAAGTGAGTGATCTTGGATTGGAGCAGGATTTATTGAAGCATCCTGCCAGTCAGTATTTGTCTTCAAATTAACAGGATCATTCATTGCAGGTTGTAAAGGATAGAAGTTACCATTTACGTGAGCCTCATTTATGACATCTGCCATTTGTTGAGAATTCAACAAGGGAATAAACTTATTGAATGATTGAATACCATAGTAAGAATTAAAACTGATAGAAGGAGCACGATTTCCACCACTCTTAGTGGTGATTAGTATAACTCCATTCGCAGATCTGGCACCATAAATCGCTGCTGCAGATCCATCCTTTAGTACAGTAGTAGATTGAACATCATTCGGGTTGATACTGTTGATATCTGATGCCTCCATTGGCATACCATCTACCACATAAAGTGGCCCCGATCCCCCGAAGGTATTTAAACCTCTGATACGAACGTTTACATTTTCTCCCGGATCACCTGATGTACTGGTGAATGTAACCCCGGCAACTTTACCTTGCAGTGCCTGGTTTAAATTGGAGAATGACTGATCTTTAATATCTTTTGCAGTAACCGAAACAACAGAACCAGTCAGGTCGCTTTTCTTTTGGGTTCCATAACCTACTACCACAACTTCCTGCAGCGATTCAGAGCTTTGTTCCAATTGAACGTCCATACTGGTACGCCCGGAAATAGACACTTCTTTAGTTGTATACCCTACATAGGTAAATACTAAAACACTTGAACCATCGGGTACATTAATAGTGTAGCGCCCATTTACGTCGGTACTTACACCAATAGTAGTTCCTTTAACTTTAACACTAACACCGATCAATGATTCTCCTTTTGAATCACTAACCTGACCTCTCACTTCTGTAGGAAGGGCCTTTTCAGTTAAATTTTTAATGTCAATAAGTGCATCCGGTGCAAAAGCAGCAGATTTCTGCTGAACGATGATCGTATTATTACGTATTGCATAAGTAAGTGCTTGATTGGAAAAAGATTTTTCAAGGACATCTATGAGATGTGCATTGTTAAAATTGATACTTACTGGTTTAGCTTCATTGATCAATGGCGTAATATACACCAGATCATAGCCTGTTTGGTTACTAATCTCCTTTAGTACTGTTTCAAGTTTAGTGTTTCTAAACTTCAGACTGACTGTTTGAGAAAATGATTCAGCACTACTCACTTGAAGGAATGCTGTTATCAATAAAACAAAAATTAGTTTTATCATCAACAAAGGCTTTATTATGTAGTAAGAGGGCCTACATAAGGTTAATGAATGTAATTTCATATATTTGCGTGTTTGGATTTAGTTAATACTTGTGTACTACAATTAAATTGGCAATCCAATTATTGACCAGGAGCGTTGCAACCGCTCTTGGTTTTTTAAGATTACCGTATTATCGATTTTGTTTGTTTCATCGCATAACGGTGATCCTCCTTCCTTCTACTTTAAAATGAATGGCATTAGTTAATTGAAGAACATCCAGAACTTCTGAAATATCTTTTGATCTTGATATATTTCCGCCAAAGCCAACTTCAGGAATATCACCACTATAGCTGACCTCAACATTATACCAGCGAGATAATTTTCGCATGATACTTTTGATATCTTCATTTTTAAAGACAAAATACCCTTCCTTCCAGGCTACAACTTCTTCAGTATCTGCTTCAAGCACTGCTGAAACTAATTCCTTTGGCTGAAATTGTTGTCCCGGACTTAACAAAACCACCTTATTTTTATATGTAATTTTGACTGAGCCTTCAATCAGAGTTGTTTTTATAGGCCCTTCATCCGAATATGAATTTATATTGAACTGGGTTCCCAAAACCTCAACGATCTGATCCTTTGTAATCACCCTGAAAGGTTTACTCTTATTTTTGGAAACATCAAAATATGCCTCACCACTCAGTTCTACTTCACGTGTATCACCATTAAAAAGAGCGGAAAATCGTAATGAGGATGAGGAGTTGAGCCAAACCTTGCTTCCATCAGGCAGGTTTACCTGATATTTACCTCCAATAGGCGTTTCAATCTTATTGTAGAGAATATTGTCTTCAGCTTGAGTAACACTATTTGCAGAATTTGAAAAAGAATAAAGCAATTCACCATCAGATGTTTTTTGAATACTGACACCTGCCTGGTTAGCAAGAATTCCATTCTTTGCATCTTCTAAGATTATTTTAGTCCCATCAGAAAGTGTTAAAATTGCCTTGTCATCACCAGGCTTAATTATAGCTTCTGTAGGCTCAACAACTTTGGCAGCTATATTAACATCTACTGTTCTATTCTTATAAAAGTATAAACCGGTTGTAATCAAAATCAATATACTTGCTGCAATACCAAGTTGATACCACAAACGCGGAGCAAATGTTGAGACAATTTCTATTTCATCCTGAATTTCACTATCAAAATGCTTATGTCTGATTATGTTTTGAAAAAACAGTTCCTTATCATTACTGTTAAGAGAATTAAACTTTTTGGAGTTTTTAAAAACAGTATCAATTGCAATGTTTAATTCCTCATCTTCCGGATTGGCCCGGATATAATCAAACAATAGGTCATAATCTTCTCTGCTGATTCCACCATCAACAAAAAGTTCTAAAAGTTCTATCAACTTATTTTGATTCATACTTGTATTAAACATGACTCACTTTATTACAGCTTATACACCTGAAAATGAAAAGAGGACTAGTGTGTTTTTAATTATTTTTTGAAAAAACAGTGGATAAATAAAAATCTAGAAAAAGAGAATAGAAAATGCCTTATTTAATTGGGTGCGAAGCGTTTTAAGTGCAGCTACTAAATGATTCTTAACAGTATTTCTGGAAAGATTCAATTCTTCAGCAATTTCATCATAGCTTAACTCCTGATGTCTGCTCATTCTAAATATCAATTGTTGCTGTTTCGGCATTTTGGATAATACCTGCTCAGTAAATCGGGAAAGATCCTCTGAAAAAACTTCCTCCTCGGTTTCATTACTTACCTTTTTAACATTAAGCCACATCTTATCCATTGCAGACTGCGATGTTGCAACATGACGTAAAACGTTCAGAGTAAGTCTGCGAGTGATGGTATACAAGTAGGGTGCGATCGGATATTGAGTATCAAGCTTAGCCCGGTTTATCCAAAGGTTTAAAAAAACTTCTTGCACAACCTCCTGACAGGGTTCCTTTTCTTTTAGAAAGCGATAACTAAAAGCGTATAGTTTACTGGAATACAAATCAAAAACAATTCGAAATGCTGATTCATCACCTTCCTTAATCCGGGAGATAAGCTCAAAATCACAAATCTGTTTTTTCTTTTGCATAAACATTTCACTATACAATATAAATATAATGTAAATTTTATGTAATAATTGTAATATTCCTATTGCCTTTTGTAAAAAAAAAAATGATAAAAAAATTTCATAATAATTTATTGCTTAGCGTCTTACGAAAAATATTTTTCGCAAAAATCAATGATGATTTAAAAGAAATTATTAGAAGACTACCTTCAAGGAAGAAATTGTACAGGTTTAAATTGGGGAATATTGCAACAATTTAAGGATGGTAAATCGTACTATTAAAACGAATGGGAATTCAGACCATTCAAAATCCTATAAACTCAAAATTTAGGCACAAAAAAACCCGTCGAAATTCGCCGGGTTGTATATTAGACCAAAAAAAGCTAGATCAATTTTTTAGCCATCAGGTATTCGGCTATTTGAACGGCATTGGTTGCTGCTCCTTTACGAAGATTATCGGCAACAATCCAAAGATTTAAGGTTTTATCCTGAGATTCATCTCTTCTGATTCTTCCAACAAAAACTTCATCTTTTTCATGAGCATCCATTGGCATTGGGTACTTTAAATTTGCCGGATCATCAACAACGAGTATACCTTCTTCCTTTCCCAGAATTGCACGTACCTCATCTAGATCAAAATCCTTTTCAAATTCAATATTAACTGATTCAGAATGCCCACCCATAACTGGGATCCGAACAGTTGTTGCAGTTACGCGAATAGAATCATCGCCCATTATCTTTTTTGTTTCAAGGATCATTTTCATCTCTTCCTTGGTGTATCCATTGTCTTGAAATACATCGATCTGAGGAATTACATTCAGGTCAATCGGATAGGCATATGCCATTGGACCAACAATCCCTTTACGCTCATTCATCATTTGGTCTAC
>Ga0222712_10000450_pt1 | contig 54627 bp, 56 predicted proteins | sample C33_657DmetaG_FD_165043 | JGI IMG/M metagenome (GOLD analysis project Ga0222712, IMG submission 165043) | Estuarine water microbial communities from San Francisco Bay, California, United States - C33_657D | ecosystem: Environmental > Aquatic > Marine > Unclassified | place: USA: California... | reverse complement strand
TGGAGATGTCCTCGTTGTCCAGCAGCGCGACACAGGCATCCACCACTTCACGCAGGTTGTGCGGCGGGATGTTGGTGGCCATGCCGACCGCGATGCCGGAGGAGCCATTGATGAGGAGATTGGGAATCTGGGTGGGGAAGACGTCGGGAATCAGCTCGGTGCCGTCGTAGTTGTCGGAGAAGTCGACGGTTTCCTTGTCGAGGTCGGCCATCAGGTCATGGGCGATCTTCGCCATGCGGATCTCGGTGTAACGCATGGCAGCCGCCATGTCGCCGTCCACCGAGCCGAAGTTGCCCTGGCCGTCCACCAGCGTGTAGCGCAGAGAGAAGTCCTGAGCCATGCGCACGATGGTGTCGTACACCGCCGAGTCGCCATGCGGGTGGTATTTACCGATCACGTCGCCGACCACACGGGCCGACTTCTTGTAGGGCTTGTTCCAGTCGTTGGAGAGCACGTTCATGGCGTACAGCACGCGCCGGTGCACAGGCTTCAGGCCATCCCGCACATCGGGCAGCGCACGACCGACGATCACGCTCATGGCATAAGCCAGATAGGACTCTCTCATCTCGCTTTCGAGAGAAACCGGCGACACCTGTCTTGATGTTTCTGACATAACGAACTAATCCCTCAATGCTGCTCACAAGCCTTTGGCGAAGCTGGAAAAAACCAGACTGTTCAACGACCGGGCCGGACCCTGTTTCGAGGTCCCGCAAAAGTGCCTGATGGTAGCACATAGTTGGCGCCAGCCGACACCCAAAAGTCTCTGGACAGCCGCATACACGGCCTTCGACGGAGCAGCGAACACTGGGCCGAAAGCACGCTCACCGGCGCAACAGGGGCGCTATTTCGGGTCTCATTGGCTATAATCGCCGCCCATTTCATCAGCGCCTCGGGCGGGATAGCGAGACTGGACACCATGCAAGAGCGAATCGACCTGCTGATTCACGCCCCGTGGATCGTGACCTGCGACAATGCACTCTCCGTCCGGGAAGACCACTGCATCGCCATCACCGCCGGGCGCATCGTCGACATCCTGCCGAGCAGCCTGGCGCGTCAGCGTTACCTGGGCAAGCAGGACCTCGACCTGCCCGACCACGTCCTGCTGCCAGGCCTCGTCAATGCCCATGGGCATGCCGCCATGAGCCTGCTGCGCGGCGCGGCCGATGATCTGTCCCTGCACGAGTGGCTGCAGGACTACATCTGGCCACTGGAAGGCCGCTGGGTGAACGAGGACTTCGTCCATCAGGGCACCCGGCTGGCCATCGCCGAGATGCTGCTGTGCGGCACCACCTGCTTCGCCGACATGTACTTCTTTCCCGATGCGGCGGCACGTGCTGCCGTCGAGATCGGCATGCGGGCGCAACTGGCCTGCCCGGTCATCGATTTTCCGACCGCCTGGGCGAGCAATGCCGATGAATACATCAGCAAGGCCACCGCGCTGCATGACGAATACCGCGGGCATCCCCTGATCAGCATCGCCTTCGGCGCTCACGCCCCTTACACGGTGTCCGATGCGCCGCTGCGCAAGATCGCCACCTTCGCCGAGGAACTGGACATCCCCATCCACATGCATGTGCATGAAACCGCGCAGGAAATCCAGGACGCGCTGACGGCCTCCGGCAAGCGCCCGCTGCAGCGGCTGAGCGAACTCGGCCTGATCTCGCCGCGCATGCTTTGCGTACACGCCACACAGCTGAACGACGAAGAACGCGCCCTGCTGGGTGCCAGCGCAGCGAGCGTTGTGCATTGCCCGGAGTCCAACCTCAAGCTGGCCAGCGGCTTCTGCGAAGTGGCCAAACTGCTGGACGCAGGCGTGAATGTGGCGCTGGGCACCGACGGTGCCGCCAGCAACAACGACCTGGACATGTTCAGCGAGATGCGCACTGCCGCCCTGCTGGCCAAGGCAGTGGCGGGCAATGCGGCCGCTGTGCCTGCCGCGCAGGCACTGCAGATGGCCACCCTTCACGGCGCACGGGCGCTGGGATTGGAAAGCGAGATCGGCTCGCTGGAGGCGGGCAAGAGTGCCGATCTCATCGCCGTGCGACTCGACGCCTGCAACACACAGCCGCTTTACAGTCCGGTCTCGCAGCTGGTCTACAGCACCAACAGCCGGCAAGTCAGTCATGTGTGGGTGGCGGGCAGGCAGTTGGTGGAAAACGGTGAGCTCTGCACACTCGATCGCCAGGCGCTAATGGAAGCCGTGGCGCTCTGGCAGGCACGCATTCACCCCCATACCCGGCATCAGGAGCCACTGAATGAGCATGAATGAATCCTCGGCTGCGACCGTCAATTGCGACGACGCTGAAATTCGCAAGTTCGAGAAACTGGCCTCGCGCTGGTGGGACCCGAACAGCGAGTTCCGTCCGCTGCACGAGATCAACCCGCTGCGTGTGGGCTTCATCGCCGGCAAGACTGTCCTGGCGGGCAAGCGCATCGTCGACATCGGCTGCGGTGGCGGCATACTCAGCGAAGCCCTGGCCCGTCACGGCGCCGAGGTCACCGGCATCGACATGGCCAATGCCTCCCTCGCCGTGGCCCGCCTGCACCAACTGGAAAGCGGCCTGCAGATTCGCTACGAGCAGATTTCGGCAGAAGCCCTGGCCGCCCGCGAGCCGGGCAGCTTCGACATCGTCACCTGCCTGGAAATGCTCGAGCACGTGCCTGACCCACAGGCAGTGGTCGAGGCCTGCGCCCGCCTGGTCAAGCCCGGTGGGCATCTGTTCTTCTCCACCATCAATCGCAATCCCAAGTCCTACCTGTTCGCCATCCTGGGTGCCGAATACATCCTCAATCTGCTGCCGCGCGGCACTCATGACTATGCTCGGTTCATCAAGCCCTCCGAACTGGCCGGCTGGACACGCCAGAGCGGACTGGATACCGGCGAGTTGACCGGCATGAGCTACAACCCGCTGACGAAGCGCTACTGGCTGGGCCGCGATGTGGACGTGAACTACCTGGTGCATTGCAGGCGGCCGGCCGATGGAGCCCTGTCACAGTGAGCCGCCGACCTCTTCCACTGCGCGGCCTGCCCGAAGGCTGCGTGCTGTTCGACCTGGATGGCACCCTGCTCGACACCGCGCCGGACTTCTGCGCCGTGCTACAGACCATGACAGAGGAGCGGGGCGAGGCTCCGATTGCCGAGTCCCGCGTGCGCCAGACGGTGTCCAACGGCGCCCGCGCCCTGGTGGAGATGGCCTTCGGCACGCGGCCGGATGACTCCGGTTTCGAACCGCTGCTGGAGCGCCTGCTGTCACTCTACGGCCAGCAGATCACGGCTTCGCGCTCCGTGCTCTACCCGGGCATGGACGAGTTGCTGCGCTACCTGGAAGCGCAGCGCATTCCCTGGGGCGTCGTCACCAACAAGGCGGTGCGCTTCAGCGCCCCCTTGCTCGAGGCCATGGCACTGCACACCCGCTGCGCAGTGCTCGTGTGTCCGGACCATGTGAAGCGCAGCAAGCCTGATCCAGAGCCCTTGCTGCTGGCTTGCGAGCGCCTCGGCCGCCAGCCAGCAGCCGGGCTCTACGTCGGCGACCACGAACGCGACATCAGCGCCGGGCGTGCAGCCGGCATGTACACCGTCGCTGCCGCCTATGGCTATCTGGCAGCGGACGAGCCGGCGCAGCGCTGGGGCGCCGACATGATCATCGACGAGGCGCAAGCCCTGACCCGCTGGCTGCAGACCCTGCAAGCTGCCTGAATCCCGAACCTCTTTCGACCCTGACCCTGGAAACCACTATGGAACACTACACTCCCCGGCCAGACCTGCTGGCAGATCGCATCATCCTCGTGACCGGGGCCGGCGACGGTCTCGGCAAGGCAGCCGCTCTCGCGTATGCCGCACACGGCGCCACCGTCATCCTTCTGGGCCGGACCCAGTCCAAGCTCGAAGCCCTGTATGACGAGATCGTCGGCCAGGGTCTGCCGGAGCCCATCATCCATCCGATGAACCTGCAGACGGCCACGGAGGAGGAATACAAGGTGCTGGGCGACACGATCCTGGAGCAGTTCGGGCGTCTGGACGGCCTGCTGCACAGCGCCGCCGTGCTCGGCCCGCGCACGCCTGTGCAGTTCTATGCGGCGGAGTCCTGGATGAAGGTGATGCAGGTCAACGTGAATGCCGCCTTCCTGCTGTGCAAGTCTCTGCTGCCGGCCCTGCAGGCTTCCGCCGATGCGAGCATCGTGTTCACCTCTTCCAGTGTCGGCCGCAAGGGCCGCGCTTACTGGGGCGGCTATTCGGTGAGCAAGTTCGCCGTCGAGGGCCTCATGCAGGTCCTGGCAGACGAGTTGCGCCTGACCAGCGCCATTCGCGTGAACAGTATCGACCCGGGCGCCACGCGCACCAACATGCGCAAGGAAGCCTATCCGGCCGAAGACCCGAACACACTGATCACCCCGCAGGCGCGCATGGGCCTCTACCTCTTCCTGATGGGGCCTGACAGCAAGGGCGTGACCGGGGAAGCCCTGCACGCCTGAGGCGCCGCGCCGGGCGTCGAAAAAATCACGCTTAATGAACCAAGTCGCGCCAGAAATATGACGGCGCTTCAACCGGCAGTGCCGGCAAGCCGACAAAAATTGCCGCTCCCGCCAGGGGGGCGGCAATGCCGCAAATCCCGCCAGCACCCCGAAAACCCCCGCCGAAACGTCGCAACCCACTGAATATAAAAGGAAAGAGTAGAAAAGCTAAAGGTTGGCACGATACTCGATTCAGCAGCCAGGCAGGCATCAATCAGGATGCTCGCTGCAATTGTCTGCCGCTTGCGCAGACGCATGGACCCAGGAGCACTCACAATGGCGACGCCACTGCATACCTCGAACACGATCGACTTCAACAGCGCCAGGCTCAGTCTGACCAAGCCTGTGATCACGCCCACGGAAGTCGCCCCCGAGAACTACAGCGAACGACGCTACCGCATGGCGGCAAGCCTGCAGACCACGCTCGACATCGAGCAGCTGCTGCAGTTTTTCCTGGCCGAACTCAAGCCCAGCGTGGAACTCGACGGGCTGCAGTACATCAACGAAACCCAGCAGCTGCAGATCGTGTCCGGCCGCAAGGCTTCCCACAGCTGTGGCTACCGCCTGATCACGGCGAACGATCACCTTGGGGAGATCGTGTTCTATCGCAACACGCGCTTCTCCGACCAGAACCTGCAGGCCATCGAGGTGATGCAGAGCGCGCTGATCTGTCCGCTGCGCAATGCCCTGACCTACCGTGACGCCTTGATGGCCTCCCTGACCGACCCGCTCACCGGCGCCGGCAACCGCATCGCCCTGGAACACGCCCTGGAGCGTGAGATCAATCTGGCACGCCGCTTCAAGCAGCCCATGTCCCTGCTGGTCATCGACATCGACAAGTTCAAGCAGATCAATGACACCCTCGGGCACAGTGCCAGCGATGCCGTGCTGCGCCAGATCGTGAGCACCATCGTGCGCATCAATCGCAACACCGACCTGACCTTCCGCTATGGCGGCGACGAATTGGTCGTCCTGCTCAATCGCACCAATGCCGACGGGGCCCTGGTCATCGCCGAGCGCCTGCGCAAGGCCATCGAGGGCCTGGAGATCAGCGTGGGGGAGGAAGCCGTCAGCACCACCATCAGCATCGGGGTCACCTCCTTCGCTGGCCAGGACACGGCGGAAAGCATGTTCAACCGCGCCGACAAGGCGCTCTATCTGATCAAGAGTGCCGGCGGCAACAAGGCCATCGGACTCTGAGCAACCACATTCCAGAACAAGCCATCAAGGGGTAAATCATGGTCGTCTCCGTCAGTGCGAATCTGCATTCCGAGGCCAATACCGACAAGACCAGAGCCATCATCCAGACCGACGCGCTCAGCGGCGAGAAACTGGATTTGCGGATGCAGCTGGGCGAAGTGCTGCAGACCACGCTGGATCTGAACCTGCTGCTGCGGCTGTTTCTGGAGAAGGTCAGCACCGTGGTGCGACTGGACGGGATTCATTACCTGAACGAGGACCTGGGCATCGACACCTCGGTGGCCAAGCAGTCCACGCACAGCTGCGGGTATCGCCTGATCACCAACGAGGACAAGCTGGGCGAAGTCATCTTCAAGCGCAGCAAGAAATTCACCGAAAAGGAACTCAGCATTCTGGAGACACTGCTCTCCACGCTGATCTTCCCGCTTCGCAACGCCCTGCGTCTGCGCGCGGCCGTGCGCTCCGCCTTCAGTGACCCGCTCACAGGCGCCGGCAATCGGCGCTTCCTGCAGCAGACACTGGAGCGCGAGATCGATCTGGCCAAGCGCCACAATCAGCCCCTCAGCCTGCTGATGCTGGAGGTCGATGGCCTGCGCAAGCTGCACGAGCAGCATGGCCTCGGCAATGCCGAACGCGTCCTGCGCGCGCTCGCGGAAAGCCTGCGCCAATGCTCACGCTCGACCGATGCGGTGTTCCGCAACGAGGGCGAGCAGTTCGTGCTGATTCTGAGCAATACCGACAAGGCGGGGGCCCATGTCATCGCTCGTCGCATTCAGGCGGCATCACAAGGCATCACAGCACTTGCGAGAGACGATGCCGAGCAGTCCATCGAAAGCATCAGCGTGAGCCAGGGCCTGGCAGTGATGAGCGGCACGGATTCCAGCGCCAGCCTGCTGGAGCGCGCCGCCAAGGCACTGACGGGCGCTCGCAAGCGCGGCGGGAATCTGATTCACAGTTGAGCGTTCAGCGGCGCACTGGCGCCACCTTGCGCGGCTTGGTGTTCATCGGCAGGTTGACGGCACGGTAGAGCAGCGCCATTTCCTCACGGGGCAATTCATAGAAATCGCCCCGTTTCACCTTGCTGGGAATGAAGATCGGGCCGTAGCGCACGCGCTTCAGACGGCTCACGCGAATGCCCTGGGATTCCCACAGCTTGCGCACCTCGCGGTTGCGTCCTTCCATCAGCACCACGTGATACCAGCGATTGGCACCCTCTCCGGCGAAGAACTGGATGTCGGTGAAGCGGCACAGGTGATCGTCGATCATCACGCCCTTGAGCAGGGTGCGGATCACTTCATCGCTGACCTCCCCCATCACCCGCACCGCGTATTCACGATCGATGTTGGACGAGGGATGCATCAGACGATTGGCAAGTTCGCCATCGGTGGTGAACAGCAGGAGGCCGCTGGTGTTGATGTCGAGACGGCCGATGGCGACCCAGCGCCCATGGGTGATCTTCGGCAGCTTGTCGAACACGGAGGGACGCCCTTCCGGGTCCTTGCGCGTGCAGATCTCGTCCTCGGGCTTGTTGTAAAGCAGCACGCGCTGCATCTCGGCCACGGCGCTGCCTGGGTTGACCTTCTTGCCATCCACCAGAAGCACGTCGTCCTTGCCGACGCGATCCCCGATCGTGGCCACCACGCCGTTGATCTTCACCCGCCCCGCGCGGATCCATTCCTCCAGCTCGCGACGTGACCCAAAGCCGGCCCGTGCCAGCACCTTCTGCAGTTTCTCGTTCATGATGTCTCCCGACATGTCAGTGGCAGGCATTGCCTTGCGCAGCGCCCGCCGGTGGTCTTACGTGTGTTCTTCGTCAATGTCCGACGCCGCCGCGCCGGCGGGCTTCCCGGCAAACTGGCCCAGCCCCAGGATCTCGTCCAGCGGGCGTTTGGCCAGGGCGACGGCCTCCTCTTCCTCGAGGCGGACGGCTTCGTCGTCTTCGTCATCGTCGTCGATGCCGAGCGCTTCGTCCTCGTCCAGCGCCTCCGCGGGCGGCAGTTCCAGCACCCGCATGCTGGTCAGATCGTCGTCCTCCAGCGCCAGCTCCGGATTGAGCTTGTCCAGATCGCGGATCTCGGACAGCGGCGGCAGCTCCTGCAGGCTCTTCAGGTTGAAGTAGTCCAGGAACTGACGCGTGGTGGCGAACATGGCCGGACGCCCTGGCACGTCACGGTGCCCCACCACACGGATCCACTCGCGATCGAGCAGCGTGCGGATGATGGTGGAACTCACGCTGACGCCGCGGATTTCCTCGATATCGCCCCGCGTGATCGGCTGGCGGTAGGCCACCAGGGCCAGGGTTTCCAGCAACGCACGGGTGTAACGCTGGGGCTTTTCCTCCCACAGGCGCGATACCCAGGGGCTCAGCTCCTGACGCACCTGGAAGCGGAAACCGGACGCCACTTCCTTGAGTTCGAAACCGCGCCCGGCGCAATCCTCGGCAATCAGGGCCAGAGCGGCGCGCAGTTCGTCATCACCGGGCCGTTCCTCTTCCAGAAACACCTCTGCCATGGCGGCCAGGGACAAGGGCTTGCCGGCGGCCAGCAGCAGGCCTTCCAGGATCTGCCGCAGTTTGTTGTCTGTATCACTCATTCACTTCTTGCCTTCAGATGAATGGGGCCGAACGGCTCCGTCTGCACTATTTCGATCAACGAGTCCTTGATCAGTTCCATCACCGCGAGGAAGGTGACCACCACGCCCAGCCGGCCCTCTTCCCGCATCAGCAGCGACACCAGCGGCACGAAGCGCTGGGAGGACAGACGCACCAGGATCTCGGACATCTTCTCGCGCGTGGACAGGGTCTCGCGCTGCACGTGATGGTGCTCGAACATGTCGGCGCGGCGCAGCACCATGGCCAGGGAGACCAGGATCTCGCGCAGATCGACGTGAGGCTCGGGCGCATTGCGCTCCAGGTGCGGGCTTTCGGCCTCGGCCGCATAGATATCCCGCTCCAGACGCGGCAGCTCATCCATATCCTCGGCCGCCTTCTTGTAGCGTTCGTATTCCTGCAGGCGCCGGATGAGCTGGGCGCGCGGATCATCTTCCTCTTCCTCATCGGCGCTGCTGCGCGGCAGCAGCATGCGCGACTTGATCTCGGCCAGCATGGCGGCCATCACCAGATATTCCGCCGCGAGCTCGAACTGACTGGCCTCCATCAGGTCGACATAGGCCATGTACTGATCGGTGATCTCGGCCACGTTGATGTCGAGGATGTCGATGTTCTGACGCTTGATCAGGTAGAGCAGCAGGTCCAGCGGGCCTTCGAAGGCTTCGAGGAACACTTCCAGGGCGTCGGGCGGGATGTAGAGGTCCGTGGGCAGCTCGGTGACGGCCTTGCCATCGACGAACGCGAAGGGCATCTCCTGCTGGGCGCCATCCGCCGCGCGGGCCTCGGGGTCCTCACTGCCGGCACGTCGCTGACCGGGCACCAGCAGACGCGCACGCGGCGTGCCTGCGGCGTCCGGCTGGAGATTTTCGTCGACGTCCTGCTGCAGCGAATCCGGCATGATTCAGCCCTGGTGGTAGGCCAGGCCCATGGCCTGACGTACATCGTCCATGGTCTGCACGGCCGTGGCACGCGCCCGCTCCGCTCCGGCCGCCAGCACGGCACGCACGGCGTCGGGGTTCTTCTCGTAATCAGCCGCACGCACCTGGATCGGCTGCAGTTCGGCAATCACCGCGTCGATGACCGGGCGCTTGCACTCCAGACAGCCGATGCCGGCACTGCGGCAACCGCTCTGCACCCAGTCACGGGTGGCCTGGTCGGAATAGACCTCGTGCAACTGCCAGACCGGGCATTTCGCCGGGTCGCCCGGATCGCTGCGACGGATGCGCGCCGGGTCGGTGGGCATGGTGGAGATCTTCTTCTGCACCTGATCGAGCGGCTCGCGCAGCGCGATGGTGTTGTTGTAGGACTTGGACATCTTCTGGCCGTCCAGCCCTGGCATCTTCGCCGCCGGGGTCAGCAGCGCCTGCGGCTCGACCAGGATGCTCTTGCCGCTGCCTTCCAGATGCCCGAGCAGGCGCTCCTTGTCGCTGGCGGCGAGATTCTGCTGCGCATGAATCAGGCTGCGTCCCTGCTCCAGGGCCTGCTGCGAACCGTCCTGCTGATAGGCAGTGCGCAGCGCCGCGAACTCGCGCGCCGCACTCTTGCCCATCTTGCGCACGGCCTGCTCGGCACGTTCCACGAAATCGGGCTCACGGCCATACATGTGATTGAAGCGGCGCGCGACCTCGCGGGTCAGTTCCACGTGGGCGACCTGATCGGCACCCACGGGCACATGGGCCGCCTTGTAGATCAGGATGTCGGCGCTCTGCAGCAGCGGGTAGCCCAGGAAGCCGTAGGTTTCCAGGTCCTTGTCGCGCAGCTTGTCCTGCTGATCCTTGTAGCTGGGCACGCGCTCCAGCCAGCCCAGCGGGGTGATCATGGACAGCAGCAGATGCAATTCGGCGTGCTCGGGCACCTGGGATTGCAGGAACAGGGAGCTGGCAGATGGGTCAACGCCCACCGCGAGCCAGTCGATGACCATGTCGAACACGCTGTCATTGAGGATGCGCGGATCGTTGTAATGGGTGGTCAGGGCGTGCCAGTCGGCCACGAAGAAGAAGCACTCGTACTGATGCTGAAGAACGATCCAGTTCTTCAGCACGCCATGCAGATGGCCCAGATGCAGCCTGCCGGTCGGACGCATGCCGGACAGGACTCGTTGCGGTGTCGATGCGGAAGACACTCCCTCACTCCTTGATTTTCTGACTGATTTTGACGTGCAGCATTATTGCAGATGGGCCGGTCGAATACGATTCCTTTTCTGCCCGGGCCGGGAGGCTACTGGAATGGCGTCGGGTCGCCCTTGCCGACACGCAGCACCTGCACATTGCCGTCAGCCAGATCGATCATGGTGGTGGCCTCATTGCCGCAGGCACCGCTGTCGATGATCAGGTCGACAAAATGTTCCATGCGATCCTGGATGTCGTAGATGTCCGTGAGCGGCTCCGGGTCCCCCGGCAGAATGAGACTGGTGCTCATCAGCGGCTGGCCGATCTCGGCGATCAGCGCCTGGGTGACGGCATTGTCCGGCACGCGCAGACCGATGGTCTTGCGGCGCGGATGCATCAGCCGTCGCGGCACCTCAGCCGTGGCGTTGAGGATGAAGGTGTAGGGGCCCGGGGTGTAGGCCTTGAGCAGGCGATAGGCGCTGTTGGGCACCTTGGCATAGGTCGCGATGGAAGACAGATCGGCACACACCAGCGTGAAATTGTGCTTGTCATCGAGCTGACGGATGCGACGGATGCGCTCCAGCGCGTCCTTGTCGCCCATGCAGCAGCCCAGGGCATAGGTGGAGTCGGTAGGATAGATCACCACACCACCCTCCTGCAGCACTCGCACGGCGTGCTTGATCAGGCGCGCTTCCGGATTCTGCGGGTGGATGTGGAGAAGCTGAGCCATGCTGGGATCACCTGCCAGACAGGGGTGGCAGACGAGCGCGTGTCATCTGTGGACTGCAGGCGCCGCGAACAATACCAGACTCAACCAGCCAAATCGATTACCATGCCGGCCGTCCCACTGCCGCCACCAAGGAGCCAGACCCAATGCTTTACGCCATTCTCTGTGAAGATGTCCCCGACAGCCTGCCGCTGCGCACGGCCGCTCGCCCCGCACATCTCGCCCGCCTGCAGGACATGGTGGCCCAGGGCCGCATTGTGCTGGCAGGACCGCATCCGGCAGTCGATTCGGAAGATCCGGGCAGTGCCGGCTTCACGGGCAGCCTGATCGTTGCCAGCTTCGACAGCCTGGAAGAAGCGCAGACCTGGGCCAACGCCGACCCGTATGTCACCGGCGGGGTGTTCGCCCGCGTCACGGTCAAGCCCTTGCGCAAAGTTCTGCCCTGAACCGCCTCAGGGCGCCGGCCGCAGGGCCGGAAAGCCGGCGTCCAGGGTGGCATTCCACGCATCCAGCTCAGCCTTGCGACGCGCCATCAGGGCGCTGGTATCCCCGGTGATGCTGATGCTGACGATCCGGTCGCCCCTCGCGATGGCGCGCACCACATCCATGCCGGCAGTGACATTGCCGAACACCGAGTGCTTGCCGTCGAGGTGAGGCGTGGGCACCAGCGTGAAGAAGAACTGACTGCCATCGGTGCCCGGTCCGCTGTTCGCCATCGACAAGGTGCCAGGCCGCGTGTGCTTGAGCACGATCTCCCCCGTGAAGCGGTAACCAGGACCTCCGGTTCCAGTGCCCAGCGGATCCCCGCCCTGCACCACGAAATTGCGCTCCACGCGATGGAAGGTGAGTCCGTCGTAGAAGCCGCGCTGCGCCAGATTCACGAAACTCGCCACGGTGGTGGGCGCGGCCCGCTCGTTGAGATCCGCCTCGATGGTGCCCTTGTCGGTCACGATGATGGCCTTGAGTCCCTGGGCGTTGACGGCACCCGCGCTGCCAGCCAGTACACAGAACACGATCAGAAAGCGCGCCAGACGCGCCAAGGCAGAAAATCTCATAGCGGCATCCTGAATTGCATGGTGACGGGCGCATGATCGGAGAACTGCTGCCCGGTATAGATCTCGGCGGCCTCGACGGTGTCGACCAGCTCCGGCACGATGACATGGTAATCGAGGCGCCACCCCACGTTGTTGGCCCGCGCCTGTCCACGCGCTGACCACCAGCTGTACTGCTCGGCTTCCTTGTTCACGAGTCGGAAGGCATCCACCCAGCCCACCTCGTCATAGAGCGTGTCGAGCCAGCGCCGTTCCTCGGGCAGGAAGCCGGAGTTCTTCTGATTGGAACGCCAGTTCTTCAAATCGATTTCCTTGTGGCAGATGTTCCAGTCGCCACAGACGATGTAGCGCCGCCCGTCTGTGCGCAGCTGGCGCATGTGGGGCAGGAAGGCATCGAGAAACGCGAACTTGCAGGCCTGGCGCTCTTCGCCGCTGGAGCCTGACGGCAGATAGAGCGAGGCGATGCTCAGATCGCCGAAATCGGCCTGGATATAGCGGCCTTCTTCATCCGCCAGCGCGAAGCCCAGCCCCGTGACGACGCGGTCGGGCTTGCGCCGAGAATAGAGGGCCGTGCCGGAATAACCCTTCTTCTGCGCATCGAAATAGTGGCAGTGAAAGCCCTCGGGGAAAAACATCGGATCATCGAGCTGATCGATCTGCGCCTTGATTTCCTGCAGACAGACGACATCCACGTCGACCGACTTCAGCCACTCGAAAAAACCCTTGCGAGCCGCCGAGCGGATACCATTGCAATTCAAGCTCATCACTTTCATGGATTGGATTCCTCTGTCGTCCTGTGCTCCCTGACCAGCCTGACGAGAGCCGTGACCATGGGTTTCATGAAGTACTGCGAGTCCGGCATCACGCTGACACGAACACCCGCAGCCTGCAGCTGGTCACCGACCACCGGGCCCACCGCCGCCACCACGACACGCTGCAGTCCGGCCAGCAACTCGGCCTCCAGACCATGCTGCCGGGCCACATCCTGCAGGCGCGTGAATTGTGGCTGACTGGTGAAGGTGATGGCGCTGATCCGGCCCCGCCCCAGCGCATGAATCAGTTCCACGACCTGGGTCTCGTGCGTCTGCGGCGCATAGATGTATGGCGCCACGGCGGACACATTCGCGCCTCGGCTGCGCAGATAGTCCATCAGCAGCAGGTTCGGTTCCTCGCCATACAATTGCACCGCCACCCGTCGTCCCTCGAGTGCGATCTCCTCCAGCGCGTCAATCACCCCCGGCGTGGTCGGCGCCTTGCCCAGCACATCAGGCTTGAGGTCCATCTCCTTGAGCGCGCGTCCGGGCTTGGGTCCGCGACAGACGGTCGTCGTGGCCTGCAGCGCAGCGACAAAGGCGGCCTCACGTTCGTGGCGCTGCGCCAAGCCACGCAGACGGCGCAGGCCCTCGCCCGTCAGGATGACGAAATACTCGGGCGGCGCGGCGATGAACTCGTCCAGCCAGCGCAACACGCGGGCCGGGTCCGGCGCATCGAGGATGGCCACCAGTGGCACCCGGACCACGCGCGCTCCCCGGCGCACGAGCAGGTCTTCGAGAATATCGAGCTGCCGACTTTCCGGGACAGCCACGATCTGCCCGGCCAAGGCATTGGATGTTTCCAGGTCTTCCATAAAAGTGTTACCAAACGAAATCATTGCAGTGAGACGAAACGCACATTCGTTACGATAAATAACGAAAAATAGTAGTTGTTACTCATATACACACTTATGTTACCATGCGCGCCGTTGCCTGAGAGAAATCAGTAACACTCAAACCACCCAAACCAAAGGAAATTCAAATGAGCGAAATCTTCGTCAATGCCCGTGCTGTACTGCTTTCCCTGACTGTTGTGGCTGCCTCTGTGGCCTTGCCTGTTCTGACCATGATTGGCGCTGCGTGACCCCGGCCGGCCGCAAGGCCGTTGTGACAAACACTTCCGGGGTCACCCCTATGCAGACAGTACAACCAGGCATTACCCATTGCCCGCTGTGACGTTCTGAACTCTGTGTCAGGCCTCATGGCGGGAACCCCTTTCCCGCCCCGCTTCACTCCACTTTCTTCAGCTTGTCCACGAAATTGCAGGGCCTGTGCCTGCGATCCAGCTGCTTCGAGACGATGTTCTCCCACCCCGTACGACACGCTCCCGGCGAGCCCGGCAAGGCGAACACGATGGTGCCATTGGCCATGCCGGCGAACGCGCGTGACTGAATCGTGGAGCAGCCGATCTCCGTGAAGGAAATCTGGCGGAACAATTCTCCGAAGCCCTCGATCATGGTGTCGAGCAACGGGGTCACAGCCTTGACGGTGTTGTCGCGGAAGGTGAATCCGGTGCCCCCTGTCAGCAACACCGCCTGCACCTGTTCATCCGCGATCAGCGTGGCCACCAGCGCACGCAGCTTGTAGGTATCATCCTTCACGATGTGCTTGCCGAGCAGGCAATGGCCGGCGGCCGTGACACTCTCCACCAGATAGGCACCAGACTTGTCCGTCTCGGGTGTGCGGGTGTCCGACACGGTGACGACAACGACATTGACCGGGGTGAATTCAACAGGACTGGCGCTGGACATGATTGCAGGAAACTCCGTGCTGCGGCGGCGATTGCGACCAGGCTTGCAGGATGCGGCCACGGCGGCAATCGCGCGGGTTGATTGGAATGCTGATTCTGGATCGACGGCGTCAGCCGCCCGTCATGTTCATCAGACGCACGGGCTGCACGTGATCCTTTTCATAGAAGAAATGCCGCTCCGGCTTGAGGGACATCGCACCGATGATGCCCTGCTTGAGCTCCTCAATGCCGCCATTGTGATCGCGCATCACGGCGCGCAGATCGACGGAGTGCTCGTTGCCCAGACACAGCAGCAGGCGGCCTTCCACTGTGACGCGCACGCGGTTGCAGTCGCCACAGAAATTGTGACTGACGGGCGAGATGAAGCCGATGCGACTGCGCCGACCGGGAATCTGGTAATAGCGCGAAGGCCCTGCGGTGCGGTCCCCGATCGGCGCGATCGCGTATTTTTCCGCGATCACGCTGCGCACCCACTCGTTGCTGCAGACCGTGTTCTCGCGGTCGTGATCCGAGGCATTGCCCAGCGGCATCTCCTCGATGAAGGCGATGTCCAGATCCCGCGCCAGGGCATACTCGGTGAGCGGCAGCACCTCGTCGTCGTTGTAGCCCTTCATCAGCACGGCATTGATGCGGATGCGATCGAAATTCTGCTGGCGCGCGGCCTCGACCCCGGCCAGCACCTGGTCGAGCCTGCCCGTGCGTGTGATCCGACGGAAGCGTTCGGCATCCAGGCTGTCCACACTGATATTGATGCGATTGACGCCGGCCTGCCGCAACGGCGCGGCGTACTTGTCTAGCTGCGCGCCATTGGTGGTGAGCAGCAGTTCCTTGAGACCGGGCAGCCGGCCCAGGCGTTCGATCAGGGACATCACATTGTTGCGCACCATCGGCTCGCCGCCCGTGAGGCGGATCTTGCGTACCCCCAGCTCGGTGAAGGCCTGCGCGATCAGATGCAGTTCCTCCAGCGACAACACCTGGGCGCGCGGCAGGAAGGTCATTTCCTCCGTCATGCAGTAGACACAGCGGAAGTCGCAGCGGTCGGTCACGGAAAGGCGAATGTAATCCACATGGCGCCCGAAGGAGTCGATGAGAACATTGGCTGGCCGCACGTTCTGGTCAGTGAGGGAAATGCCGGAATCGTTCATGTCATGCAGTCGTCAGATAATGGTTGGCGAATTGGGCGCGCACCTGCGTCTTCAGCAGCTTGCCCGTGGCAGTATGGGGAAGCGATTCGACGAATACAACGTCGTCAGGCAGCCACCACTTCGCCACCTTGTCCTTCAGGAACGCCAGGATATCGTCCGCGCTCACCTGTACTCCCGGCTTGCGCACCACCAGCAGCAGTGGACGCTCGTCCCAGCGTGGGTGCGCAATCCCCACCACGCAGGCTTCCAGCACGCCCGGGTGGCCGACCGTCAAGTTCTCCAGTTCGATGGAGCTGATCCACTCGCCGCCGGACTTGATCACATCCTTGCTGCGATCGACGATCTGCATGTAGCCCTGCGGGTCGATGGTGGAGACATCGCCGGTGTCGAACCAGCCGTCGCGGAAGGCGCTGTTGTCCTCGCTGCGGTAGTAGCCGCTGGCCACCCAGGGGCCGCGCACCAGCAGGCGCCCGAATGTGCGGCCGTCGTGGGGCAGTGCCTCGCCGGCATCGTTGACGATGCGCATCTCCACGCCGAACACGGCCCTTCCCTGTTTCGCCTGCAGCCGCGCACGCTCGTGGCGGTCGGCTCCGGCAAGCTCGGGCGTGCGGGCACAGACCGTGCCCATGGGGCTCAGCTCTGTCATGCCCCAGGCATGAATGGGAAACACCCCGTAGTCATCCTGGAACCGATCCATCATGGAGCGCGGGGCGGCCGCGCCGCCGATCACCACGTCCTGCACGCTGTCGAGGTTGCCCTTCACCGCATCCAGGTGATTGAGCAGGTTCAGCCACACCGTGGGCACGCCCAGCATGGAGGTGACCTTCTCGCCATTGATCAGCTCGTGCAGCGAGGCGCCGTCCATGCCGGCCCCCGGAAACACGATGCCCGCACCGGCCACCGGGGCGCTGTAGGGCACGCCCCATGCGCAGACGTGAAACATGGGCACCACGGGCAGCACACGAGACATCGGCCCGAGATTCAGCGCCGAAGCGCGGCAGGAGGAAATCGCGTGCAGCACGGTGGAGCGGTGGGAATACAGCACACCCTTGGGATTGCCGGTGGTGCCGGAGGTGTAGCACAACCCCGCTGCGGCGCGCTCGTCCAGCAGCGGCCAGGCAAACTCCTCGGGCTCGTCGGCGATCAGGTCTTCATAGCAGAGCAGGCCTGCCAGTGACGTGGTGGCCGGCATGTGCGCGGCATCGGTCATCACCACGATGCCCTTGAGCACGCCCAGATGATCCTTGATGGCCTCCAGCAGCGGCAGAAAGCTCAAGTCCACGAAGAGCAGCCGGTCCTCGGCATGCTGGATGATGTAGACGATCTGCTCGGGGAAGAGCCGCGGATTGATGGTGTGGGTGATGGCGCCCATGCCGGAGATGGCGTAGTAGAGCTCGAAGTGCCGGTAAGTGTTCCAGGCGAGGGTGGCGATGCGATCCCCCTGCTCCACGCCCAGTCGCTGCAAGGCATTGGCGAGTCGGCGGCTGCGGCGCAGCGCGTCGGCATAGTGGTAGCGATGAATGCCGCCTTCCACCTGACGCGTCACGATCTGCGCATCAGTGTTGTAGACGGCTGCATATTCCAGGATGTCCGCGATGTTCAGCGGCTTGTCCATCATCAATCCAAGCATGCGAGCCCCCTTGCGTTGTTGTTGTCGTCAAGGCACCCGGTCGGCGATCACCAGAGGCACCAGAGCCGGTGCCTCGGCACGGGCGAAACCGTCAGAGCGGACTTGATAGTCGCCGGACTGCACATTGGCAGTCCCGCTGGACGAGGCAGTCGCCACCACGTAGAGGTTCTCGGCGGACGACAGGTTGAACGGGCCCACGGCATCGGCATCACTGAGCGTCAAGGTCACGGGCAGGTCCTCGACGTTGAGCACGCGGGCCGCCAGGGGCTGACCCCGGCCGTTGACCTCCAGTGCCGACACGAACACGCGAGTGCCCGTCGGCAGCGCCAGTCCTTCTGCAAGCGACACTTGCACCTGGACCTGCGCGCCCGTGGGTTCGGGGACAACCGCAGGTTCCCCGCCACCGGCCAGAGCCTGCTGGGCGCTGGCGATGCGGGCATTGACCTCGTCCATCTCCGGCCCTGCTGGCGTCTGCTGGGCAATGCGGCGCCAGTAGGTGATGGCCGCCTGATGATCCTGGCGACGCTCGGCATCCAGCGCCTGCACCTGCAGGATCAGGAACTGGTTCGGGTCGATCAGCTGCGCCTGGTCGATGATGCCCTGCACCTTGTCGGTGATGACCTGCTCGGCCAGCATGAATTCGAGGAAGGCGTGCTGGCCCAGCACGGAGACCTTGTCCTGGGGCTGTTCGATGAGGGCGGCGGCGCGCTCCAGGGCGGAAGAGGACTCGGCGAACAAGCCGATGTTGGCCAGGTTCTGCCCCAGCAGGTACATGGCCCAGCCGTTCTGGTTGTCGCGCTCGATGATGGCGCCGATCTCGAAGATCAGGTCGCGGATGGCCTGCGGATCATCGCTGACCTCGCCGCTGCGCTCGAACAACGAGGCCAGTTCGAGATCGTCCTCGTAGCCCCACTGCTGATACAGGCCGATGCTGACCGGCACAATGAAGGCCACCATCACCAGCGGGATAACGCGGGCCCGAGTGAAGAAACCGGGGTGAGCCTCCACGCTGGCTTCCACCTTTTCGCGCGCGGCGGTGACATCGCTGAGCAGGCTGCGCTCCAGCTCGCGCGTGAGCGCCTGGAAGTTCTCTTGCTCCAGCACGCCCGACGCACGCTCAGCTTCCAGCTCGGCCATGCGCTCCTGGAATATCAGCAGGTTGGCGTGCTCGCGTCGCGCCATCTTCTGGACGCCGCGACGATGAAAGTTCCACATGGGCAAGAGCACGAACAGCGCGGCGGCAACGGCCAGCACGCCAGCATAGATCCAGAACAAAGTATCCCCCTGAACCCGCCGGCACGCCCTTGGGGTCTTTGCCGCGACGAGTCATTCTCAGTGTGTATCGGTTGGCTGCCTCAGTCGCGCTTCACGTTGTCCAGCAGGGCCTTGAGGCGCTGCTGCTCTTCATCGTTCAGGGCGACCTGCTCCTGCGTCATGGGCTGTGCCCGGCGGATGATGCCGAGGATGATCCAGCCGCCCAGCACCAGGAAGAGCAGCGGGCCGAACCACAGCAGCAAGGTTTCGACGGTCAGGCGCGGACGGTAGAAGATGAAGTCGCCGTAGCGCTCCAGCATGAACTGCTCGATCTCCTCGTCCGTCTTGCCGTCCATGATCATCAGGTAGATCTCGCGGCGCAGGTCTTCCGCCACGCCACCGCTGGAACCCGTGAGACTGGTGTTCTGGCACATGGGGCAGCGGAAGTCGTCAGACATCTGGCGGAAGCGGCGCTGCTGCTCGTCCGTCTCGAACTCGAAGGCGTCCACGGCCGCGACAGCGACCTGCGGCCACATGCCCGTGGCGGCGGCGCCGAGCGATAGCAGCAGGCTCAGACAGAGCAGGCGAACCAGGGCGGACATGCGGCGCATCACAGTGTCGCCTCAGCCTTGACGGCGGCCAGGGCGGGCATGATCTCCTCGTCCCAGGTCTTGTAGTCAATCACGCCGATGTGCTTGTAGCGGATCACGCCATTGCCATCGACGATGAAGGTTTCTGGCGCGCCATAGACGCCCAGGTTGATGCCGAGCCGGCCGTCCGCGTCCATGATGCTGAAGTCGAACGGGCTGCCGTTGTCATCCATCCACAGCCGCGCCAGGTTGAGCTTGTCCTTGTAGTTCACGCCCACGATGGGCACTACGCCGGCCTCCTTGGCGGCCATCAGGATCGGGTTCTCCTGCAGACAGGGCAGGCAGTAGCTGCCCCAGACATTGAGCAGGAAGGGCTCGTCGGGCAGATCCGCCTTGCTGATCAGCGCTTCGTCCTCGACACGCGGCAGCTCGAAATCGGGCAGCGGCTTGTCGATGAGCACCGACGGCAGCGTGCGCGGGTCCAGATAGAGGCCGCGCCAGAGCATCACGGCCATGACCATGAAGATGAAGACGGGGATGAACAACTTCATACGTGACATTGGCTTGTCTCCTCCTCTCAGCCCGAAACCGTCTGCCCGCCGGACACGCCCGGGCGGAACTCAGGCTCGGACGCGGCCTGGGCCAGCGTCTTCACCTTCAGGCGGCGATAGCGCTTGTCGAGCACCGCCACGATGGCACCGAGCGCCATGATGATGGAGCCCAGCCAGACCCAGCGCACCAGCGGCTTGATGTAGATGGACATGGACCAGGCGCCGGACTCGCGCTCCTCGCCCAGGGTGATGAACAGATCCCGCGTGAAGCCGGCGTCGATGGCCATCTCGGTGGAGGGCGACATGCTGGCGGTGTAGACACGCTTTTCCGGGTGCAGTTCACGCACGAACTCGCCGTCTCGCAGCACCTGGAAAGTGGCACGTTCGGCTTCGTAGTTCGGACCGCTCAGATGCTCGGTGCCGTCGAACTGGAAGTGGTAATTGCCGAGATCGACGCTTTGGCCTGGGCTCAGCAGCACACTCTTCTCGATGCTGTAGATGCTGGTGAGCGCGGCGCCCAGCAGTATCACGGCGAAGCCGAAATGCGCGATCTGCATGCCCAGGTAGGCCACGGCGAGGGAACGCAGGCCTGCCAGCACAGAGGGCTTGTTGGCGATCTTGAGACGGATGTCCTGCACGATGCCCAGCACGATCCACAGCCCGAGGGCCGTGGCAATGCTGGCACCGACGTTGAACTCGAGCGTCAGCGCCAGCGGCAGGATCAGGCCGAGCACCACGCTGGCTGCAGCAACAATGAGCAGCTGCTGCTTCAGATAGGTCACCGACGTCTTCTTCCAGCGGCTGATGGCGCCCAGTACCAGGAAGATCACCAGCAGGCTCATGAGCGGCACGAAGATGGTGTTGAAGTAAGGCGGCCCCACCGAGATCAGTTCGCCGCCGGAGACGGCTTGATAGACCATCGGGTAGAGCGTGCCCAGCAGGATGGCGGCGCTCGCCACCACCAGGATGATGTTGTTGGCCAGCAGGAACACTTCCCGCGACACGGAGGCGAAACCGAACTCGCTCTTCATCAGCGGCGCACGCAGGGCGAACAGCAGCAGCGAGCCGCCGATCACCAGACCCAGGAAGCCGAGGATGTACACCCCGCGCGTCGGATCACTGGCGAAGGCGTGCACGGAGGTCAGCAGACCGGAACGCGTGATAAAGGTGCCCAGCAGGCTGGCAGCGAAGGCCATGATGGCCAGAAGCACTGTCCAGCTCTTGAACACGCCGCGCTTTTCCGTGACCGCCAGGGAGTGGATGAGCGCCGTGCCCAGCAGCCAGTTGATCATGGGCGGGTTTTCCACCGGATCCCAGGCCCACCAGCCGCCCCAGCCCAGTTCGTAATAGGCCCACCAAGAGCCAAGCGCGATGCCGATGGTCAGGATGGCCCAGGCGGCATTGGCCCAGGGACGCGACCAGCGCGCCCAGGCCGAATCCAGACGTCCGCTCAGCAGCGCCGCAATCGCGAAGGCGAACACCACGGAGAAACCCACATAGCCCATGTAGAGCGAGGGCGGGTGAATGATGAATCCGATATCCTGCAGGGCCGAGTTGAGGTCGGCGCCATCGACGGGCGACAGCGGCAGCACACGGTCGAAGGGGTTGGAGGTGGCGATCATGAACAGGGTGTAGCCCGCCCCGATCAGCCCCATGATGCCCAGCACACGGGCCACGAAATCATCCGGCATGGCCTTGCTGAACAGGCTCACAGCCAGCATCCACAGCGCCAGCATCCACGTCCAGAACAGGAAGGAGCCTTCGTGTCCGCCCCACACCGCCGTGATCTTGTACTGGATCGGCAGCAGCGAGTTGGAGTGCTGCGCCACGAACTGCACCGAGAAATCGTCGGTGACGAAACTGTACGCCAGGATCAGCAGACACAGGCTGAGGAACACGAAGACCCCGGCCGTGAGCGGCCGCGCCAGACTGATCCACAGCTGATTGCCCGTGCCGGCGCCGATCAGCGGCAGCGTGCCCAGCAGCGCACAGAGACAGAACGACAGGATGAGGGCGAACTGGCCGAGTTCAGGAACCATTGGCGGCTCCTTCGGTTTCCTGCACCGGCATGCTGTGACCGGACGCATCCAGTGCGGCCTTCACTTCCACGGACATGTAGTTCTCGTCATGCTTGGCCAGCACCCGGCTCGCCTCGAACACGCCATTCGCCACCATGCCCTCCACCACCACGCCCTGCCCTTCGCGGAACAGGTCGGGCAGGATGCCGTCATAGCGGATCAGCACATCGTGCGCATAATCGGTGGCCACGAACTCCACATGCAGCGACTCTTCGCTGCGCATCACGCTGCCTTCCTTGACCATGCCGCCCACGCGCACGCGCTGGCCGCTCATGACTTCGCCGGCCGCCACCTGGGTGGGCGTGAAGAACAGGTCGATGCTGTTGCTCAGGGCATACAGCGACAGGCCGATGGCCACACCCAGACCGGTGGCGATGAAGGCGATGATCGTCAGTTTCTTGCGTCGATGCGGTTTCATTCACTTCCCCCATTGGCGTCGGAACGCCCGTCATCCCCATCCGGGGACTGATTTGCCTGTGAATCACGCAGCGCCCGACGCTGCTGCTCGCGAATGAACTGCCGGCGCCGGGCAAGCGGCAGGTAAAGATTGACTGTCAGGAATACGGCAAACAGCGCATATACAGACCAGACATGGAACGTATATTTTCCCATCTGCAGAAATTCACTGACGCTGTCAAAGGCCATGCTTTCGAACATCTCAGGCTCCCTGCGGCTTTTGCGCGGCAATCAGATCGACAACCCACTGCGAGCGACGCTCGCGCACCAGGATCTCGTTGCGGGTGGACAGGATCAGACTGATCACGAAGAACAGATAGACGGCGAAGATCATGATGACCAGCGGCACCCAGATCTCGGGGCCGAAGGGGCTTTCATTGTCCATGGCGAAATTGCTGGCAGGCTGATGCAGCGTGTTCCACCACTCCACCGAGTACTTGATGATCGGCACGTTGATGGCCCCGACGATGGACAGCAGCGCACAGGCACGCGCGGCAGCATCCTGGCTCTCGATGGCGGAGCGCAGGGCGATCACGCCGATGAGCAGGAAGAACTGGATCAGCATGGAGGTGAGTCGCGCATCCCAGGCCCACCAGGTGCCCCAGATGGGCTGGCCCCAGATGGCGCCGGTGGCCAGGGCCACGGCGGTGAACCAGGCGCCGATGGGCGCGGCACACATGGCCACCATGTCGGCGAGCTTCATCTTCCACACCAGGGTGATGACGCCGGCCACGGCCATGAGGGGGAAACAGGCCAGCGAGATGCTGGCGACAGGCACATGCACGTACATGATGCGGATGGTGTCGCCCTGCTGGTAATCCTGCGGCACGAACAGCAGCGCCCAGATCACGCCGACGCTCAGCAGCACGGTCATGGCCACGTACAGCCAGGGCAGCCATCTGCCGGACAGTTCGTAGAACCACTTGGGCGAGCCCAGTCTGAAGAACCATTGCCACATGTATGCACACTCGCTTCGCGCGCTGATGCTGCGGCGCGGTACTGAAAAACCCATCGCGGGCCGGACTATAACACGGCGATTTTCGCGCCCGATGTTACTTTTTGTAACCATATCCCTTTGATAATCAGGTCAATTCACACTGATCTTCAACGCCGCTGCGGAGGCCAGCGGCGCCAGGCTCAACGACAGCGCCAACAGGGCTCCCAGCAGGGAATAATGCATGCCGAGCGCGAGCCCCAGACTCACGTCCGCCACGGCCTTCGCGCCGATTATAAGCACCGGCACTGTGAGCGGCAAAACGATTACCGCCAGGATCAGACCCCGGCTGCCCAGCCCCACGGTGAGCGCCACGCCGATGGAGCCGAACAGGCTCAGCACGGGGGTGCCCAGCAGCAGCGTAAGCATCAGCGTCCAATAGGCGTCTGCAGGCAGGTACAGCATGTAGGCCAGCAGCGGCGCCAGCAGCACCACGGGCAGGCCGCTCACCAGCCAGTGCGCGATGTTCTTGGCGAGCACCAGGAAATACAGCGGCTGGGGCGAGAGCAGCAACTGCTCCAGGGAGCCGTCTTCGTAGTCGGCGCGGTAAAGATTGTCCAGCGACAGCATGGAGGCCAGCAGCGCCGACACCCACACGGTGCCGGCGGCGATGCGGGTCAGCTCCTGCGGGTCGGACGAGACGCCCAGCGGGAACAGCGACACCACGATGAGGAAGAACATCAGCGGGTTGAGCAGATCGTTGCGCCGCTTGAGCGCAATCAGCAGGTCGCGACGCAGCGTGGCGCGGAAGGCGGTGAAGGTGCTGACCTGCGGTCCCGTCAAGTCGGTCATGCGGCGACCACTCCCCGTTTGTCCAGACTGAGCCGGCGCAGCGTGCACGGCACGGTCAGCGCATGATGCGTGGTGACCAGCACGGCCCCGCCCGCCTCGACATGCTCGGCCAGCAGGCCTTCCAGTGTCTTGACCCCGTGCACGTCCAGCGTGGTGAAGGGTTCATCCAGCACCCACAGCGTGGCGGGGCTGAGCAGCAGCCGCGCGAGGGACACTCGCTGCTGCTGACCGGCCGACATGTTGCGACAGGTCACATCGGCATAGCCGGCCAGCCCCACGCGCCGCAGGGCGGCGTCGATGTCGGCATCGCTCACCGGCGAATGCAGCGCACAGCTCCAGCGCAGGTTCTCGCGCGCCGTGAGGATCTTGTTCACGCCCACGCGGTGTCCCAGATACAGCAGCGAGGCCAGAAAAGCCTCACGGTCCTCGTCGATGGGCACGCCACGCCAGAACAGCTCGCCTTCGTAACTGGCATTGAGCCCGCACAGAATGCGCAGCAGCGTGGTCTTGCCGCTGCCATTGCTGCCCTGCACCTGCATCAGATCCCCCGCGTTCAGCTCGAAATCGAGCCCACTGAACAGCACGCGGTCATCGCGTTCGCAGAACAGGGCCTGCGCGCGCAGCAATGGCTGCGTGACGGTGGGGCTGGCGGCGGGTGAATCGGGCATAGACACGTCGGGGGCTGGTCGCCGGAAGCGACATACATGGGGTGGCCGGGTCGAAAAACTGGCGCGAGTATACCCTAAGTCCTGCGGGCAAAGCTCCGGAGCATCTTGTAATGCAAGTCTCAAGGAGTCTCGACTCACAACGTGAGCATCCTCGAAGAGAGAACTAAGCGAGGTCACAACAAATCGACCTGAATTTCAGCAAGACTGAACTGTGGATGATGGTGAAAGGAAATGACCTAGTGCGACGGAATTCTGCAAAGACCGCTAGGCCCAGGCTCGCGAGCCTCTCGGGGCAAGTCAATTGGTCTGGCGAGGCAGCATCCCAGCGTGGAACGGCAACCTGGCAGTCGCTGAATATCCAGGTGGGCAAGCTGACTCGGGAGATTTATCGACCGCTGCGAAACGAGTTCACCTGTTGTACTCATGGACGCGCAGTGTCAACGACGATGATAATCTGTTGAATACAGATGCAGGCGGAGGGCGAGAGGGCAGGACTGCGGTGTGGCTGCGTCGAGCAAAACGTCCTTCGGGTTTGATGGAAAATAGAGACTCGCCGTCAAATGCAATCACGCCTTCGGCGGCGTCACCCCCGTCTGCCCCATGTACTTGCCGCCACGGTCCTTGTAGGTCACTTCACACTGCTCGTCCGACTGATAGAACAGCATCTGCGCCACGCCCTCGTTGGCGTAGATCTTGGCCGGCAGCGGCGTGGTGTTCGAGAATTCCAGCGTCACATGCCCTTCCCACTCCGGTTCCAGCGGCGTGACATTCACGATCACGCCACAGCGCGCATAGGTTGACTTGCCCAGACACACCACCAGCACATCGCTCGGAATGCGGAAGTATTCCACCGTGCGCGCCAGCGCGAAGGAGTTCGGCGGAATGATGCAGTAGTCCTCTTCGATGCTGACGAAACTCGTCTCGCTGAAATTCTTCGGGTCCACCACGTTCGAGGTGTGCACATTGGTGAAGATCTTGAACTCGCGTGCGCAGCGCACGTCATAGCCGTAACTGGAGGTGCCGAAGGAGATCACCTTCTGGCCGTCGACGTAGCGCACCTGCTGCGGCTCGAAGGGCTCGATCATGCCGTGCTCGCGGGCCATGCGATTGATCCATTTGTCTGACTTGATGCTCATTGGGGCGGTGTTCCTTGTTGTTGCTGAATGTGTTGAAGAGTGTGTTGAAGAGATTCTTGAAAGCGTGTTCTGAAAAATGAGTGATTGAACCCGGGCCTACTCGTCGAACAGACCGTCGGACCACGCGCTCGGCACCCGGTACTGCTGCAGGATGGCCTGCTCGCTGGCCAGCGCGTCGGCGTGGTCGATCACCACCTGAAAGCCGCTGTCATTGCGCAGCACCACATGGGGCGCCGTGTTGTCGCGCAGCCGCTGGGTGAAGTCGCGGAAGTCGCGGATGGGTTCGCCGTTGAGGCTGTCCACGATCCAGTTGCGCAGGTCGTGGTAACCCAGGTTCACGTCGGCGGCCAGCACCTGCAGGGCCACCACCAGTTCGCGGCGCTCGGGCGAGGCCCATTCGCTGCGCGCCTGCAGCAGGTTCACCGGCGCGGTGCGGTTCCAGTCGGCGCCCCAGCGCATGATCAGGTTCATGTTCAACGGCACGAACAGCACGCCGCCGTAGATGTAGTACTCGGGAATCTCGTCGAAAGCCTCGCCCTTCACCAGGCTGTAGCTGGCCTGACGCTTCTGCGCCACCAGGGTGAGTGTCTGCGGCTGGCCGTGGCGGGAGATTTCCAGGTCGATCTCGTCGCCGATCTGGCGCAGGTCGATGGCGTACTTGTAATTGGTCTGCAGCGAGGCATTCACGCTGATGGTGCTGTCGCCTGCCACCGGGTAGCCCGCGATGCTCAGCACCACGTCGTTCTCCTGCAGCAGGCCGTAGGCGGGGGAATCCTCGAACACCTTGATCACCAGCACGCCCGTCTGCTCGGGCGAGAGGCCATAGGCTTCCTTGGCGGCCGGGCTCTCCAGGTCCTGGGTGCGGAAGCCCAGATCGGGGAAGCCGTCATAGACGCCATCCTCGGCATCGGTGAGCACGTGGCGGATGATGTCAGGCGGCACGAAATAGCCCAGGTTCTCGGCACGACCGCCGGAGTTGGCCTGCATCACCACGCCGACGATCTCCTGATCCACGATCACAGGCCCGCCGCTGTTGCCGGGGTTGATGGCGGCATCGATCTGCCCGGCCAGCAGGAAGTCCCCGGAGTGGGCGTAGATCTGCTGTTCCACGCGGGAGAGAATGCCCTTGGTGATGCTGAGCGTGCGGCCGCCGATGGGGTAGCCGAACACGAAGACTTCCTCGTGCGGCTCGGGCAGCTCGCCGATGGCCAGGGCCTCCAGGTCGTCGAAGAAGCCGGGCTCGTCCACCGTCACCAGCGCCAGGTCGGAGGCATGGGACACGAACACCACGCGGGCGGTGTAGCGCGTCGGGTCGTTGTGCTTCTGCACCTGCACATAGCTGGCATTGGCGACCACATGGGCGTTGGTGAGGATGCGGTTGCCACTGATGACCGAGCCGGAGCCGCTGCTCTGGGTGGGCGTGAGCAGGCGCCAGGGCGTGAAGTAGTCGGGCGCGGCAGACGTGGTGTAGATCTTGATGATGGAGCTTTCCACGGCGCGGATCTCGTCACTGATCTGTGCCCGGGCGGCCAGCGGGGCCACCCCGAGCAGGGCAAGCAGCAGGACGGACAGGCAGCGGCGGGCAGACATCATGGCGTTTCCTTGGGCGTCGGTGGAAATGTCCGCCTTTATGTCACAAGCGAGAAGGGGCTGGCAACGGACCAGAGGCGAACTAATCTTGAAATTGCTGAAGCCCTATGACAGTCACGGAGGAGCGCCGCCATGTCAAGAAACGCGCTGAGCTTGCCGAATGTCAGAAACTTGTATAGTTTTTCTGACATGAACACCAGCAGCAACACCACCGAACAGATTCGCCAACGCATTCTGGCTATGCCCGCAGGAAAGCCTTTCACTCCAAAGGCACTGCTGGAATGCGGCACGCGCGCGGCCGTTGACCAATCCCTTTCCCGCCTCGTCAAGGCTGGGTTCATCGAGCGTGTGACGCGCGGCGTCTTCGTGCGTCCGCAGATCAGCCGCTACGTGGGCAAGGCCGTCCCGTCCCCCCTGAACCTGGCAGAGACTCTGGCGCATGCCAGCGGGGACATCGTTCAGATTCACGGCGCCGAGGCCGCGCGTCGCCTCGAATTGACCACACAGGTGCCGACCCAGCCGGTCTTCGCGACGTCCGGGCGGTCGAGGAATATCCGGCTGGGAAGAATGGAAATTCATCTGCAGCATGTCTGCCCGCGCAAGCTGGCTCTGGCAGGCACACCCGCCGGCCTGGCACTTGCCGCAATGTGGTATCTGGGCAAGAACGAGGTGACCCCTGCCCTCGTCGACAGAATCCGGCGCAAGCTGGGGCCTGGCGAGTTCGAGAGGCTGAAGTCGGCTGTCAGCGCCATGCCCGCCTGGATGAGCGACGCCATCTTCCGCAGTGAAAGGATGGCCAGTCATGGCTGAGCCCTTCCTGCAGCTTGAAGCCGAGGAACAAGCCCGGATTAATCAGACGCTGGCACCTTTGCTGGCGCGCTAGCCAGCCGTGCTCGAGAAGCATGTGTGGGTGTGCTGGGTGTTGCAGTCGCTCTTCAACATGCCTGGACAACTGCCCATGGCATTCAAGGGTGGCACCTCGCTCTCCAAGGTGTTTGGGGTCATCGCGCGATTCTCCGAGGACGTGGACATCACGCTCGACTACCGTGGTCTGGACAGCTCGCTCAACCCGTTCGTTGAAGGCCTTTCCCGCACTCGACTGGCGCGATTCAGTGACGATCTGAAAGCCTTCGTGCGCAACCATGTGTACCGTGTCGTGGCGCCACACCTTCAGCTGTCACTTGCCACGCAGTTCAGTGCTGACACGTTCAAACTTCATGTGAGCGAGGACGGCGAACAGCTGCGACTGCACTACCCGACGGTGCTGGAGGAAGCGGGAGACTATGTGGGCAGCAGTGTGCTGATCGAGTTCGGCGGGCGCAACATCACCGAACCAAGCGAAGACCATCGGATCATGCCCGACATCGCCAGTCACATTGCAGCAATCGAATTCCCGTGCGCGACGGTCCGCGTACTCTCTCCCGCGCGAACCTTCTGGGAGAAGGCCACGCTCATGCACGTGGCGTGTCAGCGCAAGGAGTTCAAAGCCGGTTCCGAACGGCTGTCACGTCACTGGTACAACCTGGCGATGATGGCTGATCACGCCCAGGGCCAGAAGGCGTTGGCGGACAAGGCGCTGCTCGCCGATGTCATCCGGCACAAGAAGGTCTTCTTCAACGCCAGCTATGCCCACTACGAGGCATGTCTGGAAGGGCTGTTCCGACTGGTGCCGGACGAACCCGTGCTCGCAGCGCTGAGGGATGACTACCAGCGCATGATCGACGCTGGCATGTTCAGCGCCAAACCTCCTGCCTTCGATGTCATCGTGGAGCGCCTGCATTCCCTGCAGACGCAGATCAATCACACCTCCCCCACACTCTGACTCTCGCGGATCAACGTGCTCAGCTGCGCACGGTTCTTCACGTGCGTCTTCTGATACAGCCGCGAGGAATGATCCTTCACCGTCTGCAGCGAGATGAACAGCTCGCTGGCGATCTCCTGATTGGTCTTGCCGGCATAGATGCCGCGCAGGATGTCGGCCTCGCGGCGGCTGATGCCGTACTTGAGCAGGAACGCGTCCAGCGTCAGGCGCGGCTGCATCAGAGCTTCGGGCGCCTGGTAGGTGTAGACCACCACCAGGGCCGTGTTGGCGAAGAAGAAGACGGGCAGGAACAGCGCGTCGACATACGGCAGCGGGCGCAGCGGACTCAGCGCCGGCAGGTGGATCAGCCCGGCCAGCAGCAGCAGGCTGCACAGCCAGGGCAGGCCCTGGGGGGTGACCACCGGCGCCGGGGCGCGCTGCCGCCCCTGCACGAAGACCAGGGTCTGCAGACCGGACACCGCGACCGCGAAGGCGCCGCCGAGGCGCTGCACGATGTCCGCATCCGTCCAGCCGAGCGCCTGCAGCAACACCAGAAGCACGCCACTGCCCGCCGCTGCCAGCGCGAACAGCGGGCCCGCCGCCCGTTCGTGCACGCGGGCCGTCCACCGCAGCAGCAGGCTGAGAGCCACCAGATAGAACGGTGCGCCCATCTGCGCCAGCAGGCGGGCGACGCGCTCCACATTGTCGATCTCCATGAAGCCCGCCAGCGCGATGCCGCTCCACAGGCCGTAATAGCCGTAGACGTAAAGCAGGATGAGGAACACCTGCAGCAGATGGAAATGCGGACTGCGGCGGGTCTGGCGAAAGCGGAACACCACCAGCAGGCCGCCGGCGGTGAGCGACAGGCACAGCACGAAGCCGAGCAGCAGCAGGGCCGAATGCAGAGGCAGCAGGGAAAGGGTGGCGAGGTCGAGGGTCATCATGCGCAGGCAGGCAAGGGTCGGGGCCCGGGAATTGGATGGGCCGACTATAGCACCCGACTCGCGTATGCCAGCCCTACCAAAGTAGGAATCTGCAGATCACGACTTTGGTAGGTTTGCAGGCCGGCGGGCAAGGCCGAAGATACGCAGCACGGGTGATCTCCACCCGACACTTTGCACTCAGGAGGCTCCATGAACGACTCGACGCAAGAACCGCTGACGCCGGACGACCCCGCTCCCTCCCCCGCCCCGGTCACTGCCCGCGAGCCCAGCGTGCGCATGGCGCTGAGCCAGGGCTGGCAGGCGATGAAGAGCCACTTTCTGCTGTTTTTCCTGGCCGTGCTGGTGCTGGCGGCGTTCCTGCTGCCCTTCAACACCTACGACGAAGGCGACCGCGGCCGCGACTCGGGGCTGCTGGCTCTGATCGAGACGGCCTACATGCTGCTGCTGTACCCAGTGATCCAGTACGGCGCCGATATGCTGTTCCTGCGCGGCGTGCGCGGCGACGAGGTGAAGGTCAACAGCCTGTTCGATGGCTTCCGCAATTACATCAATGTGGTGCTGGCGGCACTGCTGGTGCTGGGCCTTGTGGGCATCGGCGTGGTGGTGTTCGTCATCCCCGGCCTCTATGTGGCCTGCCGCCTGGTGTTCGTGGGGTATCTGGTGATGGATGAAGGTCTCGACCCGATCGCGGCCGTCGAGGCGAGCTGGCGCCTCACGCGCGGCCATGCGCTGAAGATCTTCCTGCTGGGACTGGTGTCGATCTTCGTGTTCTTCGGCGGCCTGATGCTGCTGCTGGTGGGCGCCTTCCCCGCCACCATGTGGATCAAGGCGTCGTTCGCCTCGCTCTACCTGGCGATCACGAATCAGCCGCTGGCGCGCCCGGCGGATGTTCCAGAAACCACGCACTGATGCCCGGCATCTCCGGCTCGAAGCCCCCGGGCACGGCGATGTTCAACAAGCCCGCGCGCACCTCGCCACGGTTCTCGAAATCGTGCGGGGTGCCGCCGGGCACCAGCACGAAGCTGCCCTTTGGCGCCGTGTGCCAGGCGTCGCCCACGCGAATGGTGAAGGTGCCTTCCAGCACATAGAACAGATCGTCTTCGGCATGCCGGTGCGTGCCCGGCCCGGTGCACTGCGGCTCCAGCCACCATTCGGAAATGGCGTAACGGTGGCGGGTCTCGTCGCCATCGGCCTTGAACAGCGCGCGAATGCGGCCCATGGGCCAGTCGCGCCCCTCCCCCGGCTGCAGGATCACCGGCGTGCGCGTCGCTCGCGCCGGGGCCGTGCCGGTGTGATCGACCACCAGGTCCAGCGCGATGCCGTGCTCGAGCCAGGCCTTGCAGCCCGCCAGCACATAACTGAAGCCGCCCATGTTGTCGAGCGCCTGACTGACGCAGCTGTCGGCATCCCCCTGAAACCCGGACGCGGTGATGGTGACCAGGGTGGCGTCGTCCCCACGGGGCTCGAAGCGCCACTCCACCGGGTCCGGCCAGGCGATGAGAATGCGGGCATTGGGCTCCAGCGCTTCCACGTGCACATCGGCCGCCACGCCGTACATGTCCCAGTGCCACGTGAGCTGCGCCCCGGGCGTGAGGCGGGCACTGCCGCGACTGAACCAGAAGCGGGAGGTGATGGCCGGGTCGATGAAGGCCTCGTACACCGTGGCAACGGGACGGCGAATCAGCATCTGCGCGCGGGCGACGGGGGCGTTGGTCGGGCTCATGATCGGGTCTCCAGAGGGGGGTGGCGGCGCCTGCACTACCAGAGCTGGCGGGCGTTGAGCGCGTCGGCGGCATTGACCACGCCCTGCCAGCGACTCAGCGCCTCGGGCACGAGCGGACGCGCCATCCAGGCATCGGGCAGCGCCAGCTCGTAGGGCGGGCGCAGGCCATGAGTGCCGGTGAAGCCGTGGCGGCTGTAATAGGCCGGATCACCCAGCACCATCACGCACTCCACGCCTTCGGCCTGCAACTGCCGGCAGCCTTCCTCGATGAGGCGGGCGCCCAGACCATCGCCCTGCCGCCCCTTCGTCACCGCCAGTGGGGCCATGATGCGCAGCTGGGGCGCCGCCTGCAGGTCGAGGGTCAGTGCGGTGAACATCACGTGGCCGAGCAGACTGCCGTCCTCCTCCGCCACCAGCGAAAGCAGGGGCTGTGCCGTCGGGTCGTCCTGCAGCGCCAGCGCCAGGCGCCCCACCAGAATGCCTTCTTCGTCGCCAAAGGCCTGCTCATGCAGGGCGCGCAGGGCGGGTCTGTCGGCGTCGAGGGAGGAGCGGATGTTCATGGCAGCGAGACCCTGGTGAATGACGGTGAGGTTACAGGCACTCTGCTGCCGGGCTCGGCAATCGACAAGCGGCAAGTTGTCAGTCTGTTTGTCATGCCGCCCTCCCCCTGCCCGTCACACCACGCGCATGCCGGGCTGCGCACCACTGTCCGGCTGCAGCAGCCAGATGTCCTTGCCGCCGGGACCGGCCGCCAGCACCATGCCCTCGGACATGCCGAACTTCATCTTGCGCGGCGCCAGATTGGCCACGAGCACCGTGAGCCGGCCCACCAGACTGGCCGGGTCATACGCCGACTTGATGCCGGAGAACACTGTGCGCAGCACCGGCGCGCCGTCGGCGCCCAGGCCCAGATCCAGTTGCAGCTTCAGCAGTTTCTCGGCACCTTCCACATGCTCGGCATTGACGATGCGGGCGATGCGCAGATCCACCTTGGCGAAATCGGGATAGGCGATCTCCTCGGCGAGGGGCTCCTGCGCGAGGGGGGCGGCGGTGGTGGCGGCTGGTGCTGAGTTGTCTGCGTCCTTGTTCGCGGGCAAGCCCGCTCCTACAGGGCTGGTTCCAGCAGCAGTGGTTCCAGCGGCCGCTGCCCCCGCAGCGCCCGCGCCGGCCGAGGCCATCATGGCCGCCACCTTGTCGGGCTCCACGCGCGTGAGCAGCGGCGTGAAGGCGCCGATGCGGTGCCCCAGCAGCAGCGTGTCCACGCTGTGCCAGTGCAGGGGCTCGATGGCCAGGAAAGCCTCGGCGCGCGCGGCCATGGTGGGCAGCACGGGCTTGAGGTAACTCATCAACAGGCGGAACAGGTTGATGCCAGTGCTGCAGATGGCCTGCACTTCGCTGGATTGCTTGTCGGTCTTCGCCAATGTCCACGGCGCCTTGTCGGCGATATAGGCATTGGCCTTGTCGGCCAGCGCCATGATCTGCCGCAGCGCCTTGCTGTAGTCGCGGCTCTCGTAGTGCGCGGCGATCTCGTCTTTCGCAGCCTGGAACTCGGCCACCAGCGCAGGTTCGCTGCACTGCGCGCTCAGCACGCCGTCGAAGCCCTTGCTGATGAAGCCGGCACAGCGGCTCGCGATATTGACCACCTTGCCCACCAGGTCGGCGTTCACCCGCGCCACGAAATCGTCGAGGTTCAGGTCGAGATCATCCACCGCGCTGGAGAGCTTGGCGGCGAAGTAATAGCGCAGATACTCCGGGTCGAGATGCGCCAGATAGTCGCTGGCATTGATGAAGGTGCCACGTGACTTCGACATCTTCTGGCCGTTGATGGTGACGAAGCCGTGCACGAACACGCCCGTGGGGGTCCGGTAGCCCACACTGCTGAGCATGGCCGGCCAGAACAGGGTGTGGAAGTTGACGATGTCCTTGCCGATGAAGTGATACAGCTCGGTGTCGTGACCCGGTTTCCAGTAGGCGTCGAAGTCGAGACCGGTGCGCTTGCAAAGCGCCTCGAAGCTCGCCATGTAGCCCACCGGCGCGTCCAGCCACACGTAGAAATACTTGCCCGGTTCGTCCGGAATCTCGAAACCGAAATACGGCGCATCGCGGCTGATGTCCCACTCCTGCAGACCGCCGTCGAGCCACTCGCTGAGCTTGTTCGCCACCGATTCCTGCAGCGTGCCGCTGCGTGTCCACGTCTTCAGCATGTCGGTGAAGGCCGGCAGCGTGAAGAAGAAGTGCTCGGAGTCCTTTTCAATCGGCGTGGCGCCCGACAGCGTGGAGCGCGGGTCGATCAGGTCGGACGGACTGTAGGTGGCATTGCAGGCTTCGCAGTTGTCGCCGTACTGATCCGGCGTGCGGCATTTCGGGCAGGTGCCCTTGATGAACCGATCGGCCAGAAACAGTTGCTTTTCCGGGTCAAACAGCTGCGTGATGCGGCGCCGACTGATGTGGCCGTTGGCGCGCAGACGGCGGTACATGTCCTGCGACAGGCGCTCGTTCTCGGGCGAATGCGTGGAGTGAAACTGGGCGAAGCCGATGTTGAAGCCGGCATAGTCACGCTCGTGCTCGGCCTGCACGCGGGCGATCAGCGCCTCGGGCGTGATGCCTTCGTTCTCGGCCCGCAGCATGATGGCCGTGCCGTGGGTGTCATCGGCACAGACATAGACGCACTCCTCGCCCTTGAGCTGCTGGAAGCGCACCCAGATGTCGGTCTGCACGGCTTCCAGGATGTGGCCCAGGTGGATCGGCCCGTTGGCATAGGGCAGCGCACTGGTGACCAGGATGCGTCGCGTCATGCCACTTCCACCATGTAGAAATCTTCCTTGCCGACGCCGCAGTCGGGGCAGGTCCAGTCCTCGGGCACATCTTCCCAGCGCGTGCCGGGCGGGATGCCGTCTTCCGGGCGGCCCAGGGCTTCGTCGTAGATGAACTCACACACCATGCATTGCCATTTCTTCACGTTCGTCTCCACAGCTCGTTCGGGTTAAGCGTCATTGCGAAAATGGGGGCCGATCATACTGCAAGGCAGCGGCCCGGGTCAGCACTGACCGGGCTCGACGGCCTTGCTCAGCAGCGCGGGCATCAGCGGGGCGAGATGGCGACTCGCCACCTCTTCCACCTCGTTCATCATCGCCGCGTAGATGCGCAGCACTTCCTCGCCTCGGGCCGTGACCTGGGCACCGCCGCCAGCGCGGCCTCCCGTGGCCGTAACCACCAGCGGCTCGACGAAGCAGCTGTTCATCGTCTCCACCAGCATCCAGGCGCGGCGGTAGCTCATGCCCATGCGGCGGGCGCCGCCGGAGATCGAGCCGGCATCGCGGATGGCCTCCAGCAGTTCCATCTTGCCGGGGCCGACGGCGATGTCGACGCCCCTGGCCACGCGCACACGGCACTGGATCTCGGGGTGCTGCATTTGGGGCGCAGACTCATTCATCGGATGTCTCTCCAGGAGCGGGCGGGGCCAGCGGCCCGGGCATGCTCTTGATGTGCAGATCGCGCTGCGGATAGGGAATGGTGATGCCGGCCGCCTTGAAGGCTTTCCAGATGGCCAGGTTCAGGTCGGACTTCACCGCGCCGAAGCCGTTCTCCGGGTCTTCGATCCATACCCGCAGCTCCAGGTTAAGGCCATTGTCGCCGAAGGCCAGGAAGCGCACGGTGGGCTCGGGCTCATGCAACACGCGGGGCGAGGCGTAGGCGCAGGTCAGCATCAGGGTCATGGCCTGCTCCGGGTCGTCGTCGTAGCTGATCTGCACGGGAATGGTCACGCGCACATTGCGGTCGACGAAGCTCCAGTTCACCACTTCCGAGGTGATCAGGTTCTCGTTGGGAATCAGCGTGTCCACGCCCTGGCGGTTGCGCAGCACCACGTAGCGCGAGCGCAGCTCCTGCACCCAGCCGAAGTTCTGGCCCACCGTCACCACGTCGCCCGGCTTGATGGAGCGGTCGAACACCAGGATGAAACCGCTGATGAAATTCGAGGCGATGCGCTGCAGACCGACGCCGAGGCCCACGCCCAGCGCGCCGCCGAAGATGGCGAGCGAGCTCAGGTTGATGCCCACGGCGTTCAGCGCGAACAGAAAGGCCACCGTGATCAGGGCGAAGCGGCTGAACTTGCTGATGCCCACCTGCATGCTGGGCGAGATGCCCGCCGTGCTGTGCATGCTGCGATTGATGACTTCGGAGAGCCAGATGGCCAGAGTGAAGGCGATGGCCACCACCACAAGCAGCTGCAGCACATCCAGCACACTGATGCGCGTGTCGCCCAGCTGCATGGCCATGCTGTCCAGCCCCTGCAGCACGCCGGGCAGCCAGCCCAGCAAGTAGAGAATGACCACGGCCCAGACCAGCAGGGCCAGGGCGTTCTCGGACGACTTGAGCAGCGGGTTGACGGTGAAGGCCTTGCGCAGCACATAGACACACAGCCGCACTACCGCCAGCGCCAGGAAGATGGGCACCGCGACATCCAGCAGGATCACGTGCAGCGTGTAATGGGCGAGCACCGCGCGGCCGAGGATCACCAGCAGCAGCATGCTCAGCGGCCACAGCAGACGCTGCAGGCTGCGGATGGCCACGTGGCGCAGCCCCGGCACGCGGGCCTGCGGAGCCAGCAACGCCTGCAGCCGCTGATTGATGAGCGAGGCCACCACAGCCGCCAGTACCAGCACGCCCAGCTGCCACCAGAACTGCGGGGCGCGGGCCAGTGTCAGCAGCTGCGCCAGTTGTGCGCTCAGGGCCTGATTCATGATGCGGGTTGCCCCCTGGAGGGATTGCGGAAACGAGGCGGCAGCATACCCCATCCGGCGCGGGCGGCCCAACTGCCTGCCCCGTGACGCAGTCTGCAGGCTCCCGTCAGAAGGCTGGCCCGCGGCAGCCGCCATGCTAGAATCCCGGCCACTTTTCACCCAGCGAGCCTCTCCCTGCATGCCCGTCATGATCTCCACCATCGACGCCCTGCTGCCCCAGACCCAGTGCGGCAAATGCGGCCACGCCGGCTGTCTGCCCTATGCCGAGGAGATCGCCACCGGCGGGGCCATCAACAAGTGTCCGCCCGGCGGCAGCGCCACCATCGCCGCCCTGGCCGCCCTGCTGGAGCGCCCCGTCGTGCCACTGGACCCGGCGCACGGCGTCGAGCAGGAGCGCCGCGTGGCCTTCATCCGCGAAGCCGAATGCATCGGCTGCACCAAGTGCATCCAGGCCTGTCCGGTGGATGCCATCCTGGGGGCCGCCAAACTCATGCACACGGTGCTCAGCGCGGAGTGCACGGGATGTGATCTGTGTGTCGCCCCCTGCCCGGTGGACTGCATCGACCTGCTGCCCCTGGAGCAGGTGCCGGCCGCCCCGCCCGCCAGCACCGACCCGGCCCTGCTGAGCCAGCAGTGGCGCGTGCGCTACCACGCCCGCAAACTGCGCCTGCGCAGCCAGCGCGACGAACGGCAGCTGCGCCGCGAGGCCCTGGCCCGGCAGGCGGAAGCCTCGGCGAGCACGGCCACGGCCGTCAGGCAGTGGGAGCCCTCCGGCGTGACCCTGCTGGACCCGGCCCGCGCCCGCCTGGACATCGCCGCCGCCGTGGCCAGAGCCGCCGCGCGCAAGGCCGCAATACGGGACGAGAACGCATGAACAAGCTCAAGCGCGAGGAGATCTTCCGTCGCCTCAAGGCGGAGAACCCCAGCCCGCAGACCGAGCTGGAATACGGCGACCAATTCCAGCTGCTGATCGCGGTGATGCTGTCGGCCCAGGCCACGGATGTCAGTGTGAACAAGGCCACCCGCGCGCTTTTCCGGGACGCGGGCACGCCGGAAACCATGCTCGCGCTTGGCGTGGACGGCGTGAAGAGCTACATCAAGACCATCGGCCTGTTCAACACCAAGGCTGAGAACGTCATCAAGACCTGCGCCGCGCTGATCGCGCAGCACGGCGGCCAGGTGCCCGCCAGCCGCGATGCGCTGGAGGCCCTGCCCGGCGTGGGGCGCAAGACGGCCAACGTGGTGCTCAACACCGCCTTTCGACAGATCGCCATGGCGGTGGACACGCACATCTTCCGCGTCGCCAATCGCACGGGGCTTGCGCCGGGCAAGAATGTGCTGGAGGTCGAGAAAGGGCTGCTGAAGCAGGTGCCGAAGGACTATCTGCTGGACGCCCACCACTGGCTCATCCTGCACGGGCGCTATGTCTGCACGGCGCGCAAGCCCAAGTGCGGCTCGTGCCTGATCGAGGATCTGTGCGAGTTCAAGGACAAGACGCAGGACTGAGAGAAAAGGCTGTTTGAGTAAGGGATCAGCGCCGCTGCAGCAGGGTCTCGCGGCAATTGCGATCACGATCGGCGTCCGTGCGCTCGTTGCGCACGATCAGATAATCCTCCACTTCCCCGAAGAAGCGCGTTTCCAGCATGGCCTCGTTGACGCCGCGATCCACCAGGTATTGATGCACCTGGAAGGCCCTCACGCGGGACGCCTCGAGATTGTCGCGCGCGCTGCCCGCCGTGTCGGTGAAGCCGGTGATCTGCACCGAGAACACGCCGGCATCGGCCAGGATGTAGCGCGCGATATTGTCGAGCAGCTCGCGCGAGGCGGCGTCCAGCGTCATCTGCCCGACCTGCCAGAACACCGTGGAGCGTTCGGTCTGGCCGAAGTGAGGAATCTCGTGCGACATGCTGCACTCGAAGACATTCCCATCCACTTCCTATTGCGCCGTGTCGAACTCGGCGCAATAGGAGAAACTGCCCGGCTGCACAGAGGAGGCAGAGAGCAAACTCAGGAAAGATAAGGTAAACTTCAGGCCGTTTTTCATTCGCCGCAACTGATCAATAGCTATGACTGTCCTGCCGCGCCCACTCCATGGACGGACATCAGACAGTGCCTCAGTAGAGAAGCATCGGCAAGCGCCTCTGAAACTTTACTCTTGATTGCAAGAATTTCGCATGAATCAGATCACCCTGCTCCAACCCGATGACTGGCATGTCCATCTGCGTGATGGCGAGGCCCTGCAGCACACCGTGGCGGCCACGGCGCGACAGTTCGCCCGCGCCATCGTGATGCCCAATCTCAAGCCGCCGGTGGTCGACACCGCCGCCGCGCTGGCCTACCGCGAGCGCATCCTGGCCGCGCTGCCGGCGGGCACGGCCTTCGAACCGCTGATGACGCTGTATCTGACCGACGCCACGCAGCCCGCCGAGATCGCCCGAGCGGCCGCCAGCGGTGTGGTCAAGGCGCTGAAGTACTACCCGGCCGGCGCCACCACCAATTCCGAGAACGGCGTGACGCGCATCGACAAGGTGTACCCGGTGCTCGAAGCCATGGCCGAGGCCGGCGTGCCGCTGCTGCTGCACGGCGAGGTGACGGATGCCAGCATCGACATCTTCGACCGCGAGCAGGTCTTCCTTGACCGCATCCTGCTGCCGCTCAGCCAGCGCTTCCCCAGCCTGCGGATCGTGCTGGAACACATCACCACCGCGCAGTCCGCGCAGTTCGTGCACGAGGCCGGGCCGCAGATCGCCGCCACCATCACCGCGCATCATCTGCTGTTCAATCGCACAGACATGCTGGCCGGGGGCGTGCGCCCGCATCTGTACTGCCTGCCCATCCTCAAGCGCAGCACGCATCAACAGGCGCTCATCGAGGCGGCCACCAGTGGCAACCCGCGCTTCTTCCTGGGCACGGATTCGGCGCCGCACAGTCGCCATCTGAAGGAGCACCCGTGTGGCTGTGCCGGCTGTTTCACCGCCCACGCCGCGCTGGAGCTGTACGCCGAGGCCTTCGAGCAGGCCGGCGCACTGCACGCGCTGGAAGGCTTCGCCAGCCTGCACGGCCCGGATTTCTACCGCCTGCCCCGCAACACTCGCCGCGTGACGCTGGAAAAAGCGCCGTGGACGGTGCCGGCAGACTATGGCTTTGGCGCGGATCGCGTCGTCCCCCTGCGCGCCGGGGAGCAACTGCAATGGCGCTTCAAGGGGATCACCGCATGAGTTTCGACGACGAAGAACAATACCTGGAAAGCCCAATGTCCCTGCGCTTCCGGGGCTATCTGCCGGTGGTGGTGGACATCGAGTGCGGCGGCTTCAATGCCAAGACCGACGCCATCCTGGAAATCTCGGCGGTCATCCTGGGCATGAACGAGAAAGGTCTGCTGGGGGTCGAGCAGACCTTCTTCCACCGCGTGGTGCCCTTCGAGGGCGCCAACATCGAGGACGCGGCGCTCAAGTTCACCGGCATTGACCCGTATCACCCGTTGCGCATCGCCCGCAACGAGAAAGACGTGTTCACGGACATGTTCCGCATCATCCGCACGGCGCTGAAGAGCAATGGCTGCAAGCGGGCGATCCTGGTGGCGCACAACGCCCACTTCGACCACGGCTTCATCAACGCGGCGGTGGCGCGTCATGACATCAAGCGCAACCCGTTCCACCCGTTCTCGAGTTTCGACACGGCCACGTTGAGCGGCCTGGCTTACGGGCAGACGGTGCTCGCCCGCGCCTGCGAGGCCGCCGGCATCGACTTCAGCAACAGTGAAGCGCATTCCGCGAAATATGACGCAGAGAAGACCGCGCAGCTGTTCTGCACGATCGTCAACAAGTGGAAGCGTCTGGGAGGATGGCCGGCGCCCTGAGACGCCGGCCGCTGCGCATCAGGCCTGCTGGCCCGCTCCTGCACCGTCGATCAGCTTCTGCAGTTCGCCGCTTTCGAAAAGGTCGGTGACGATGTCACAGCCGCCGACCAGTTCGCCATCGACATACAGCTGCGGGAAAGTGGGCCAGTTGGCGATGCCGGGCAGCGTGGCGCGGATTTCCGGATTGGCCAGCACATCCACGAACGCGAAGCGCTTGCCGCAGGACATCAGGCAACGCACAGTCTGGGCGGAGAAGCCGCACTGCGGCTGGTCGGGGCTGCCCTTCATGTAAAGAAGAATGCTGTTGGACTTGATCTGATCCCGGATGGTGTCTTCGATGTTCATAGGGCTGCGACTCGTGATGCTGGCTGATGGGAACGACCGGCGTGGCGCGCGGCGGGAAGCCGCTGCGACCCTGCCTGGCGGTCGGTGACGAGCCGGCATTCTACACGAAGGCCGCGCGAATATTCACGCCAACAATGGCCCTGCGTCCCGCCGTTTGCCTCGCCCTCACAAACTCGTATAAGATGCCGGCCAGATCAGACAGTGTTCAAAACCACACGTTTGACTCTGAATTTCAAAGATTTTTCGAGCCAGCCCCGGCGGTTCATCCGTGCCCGCAACGCGTTTGCGTAACCCAGCTCCTCTCCGCGCACTGACGACTTCGGGCCCGGCTCTTGCCTGAAAATCGCGTCAGGCCGCTCCACCAGCACAGACCGCGATACAGACCTCACAAGAACCCTTGACAATGGCAACCCGACATTTTTTGACTCTGATGGATCTCGAGAAGGCCGAACTTCACGCGATCATCCAGCGCGCGATTGCGCTCAAGAACAGCCCCGCCCTGCGCGATGACACCCTGCAGCACAAGACTCTGGCCATGATCTTCGAGAAGGCCTCCACCCGCACGCGCGTCGCCTTCGAAGTGGCCATGACGCAGCTGGGCGGCAGCAGCCTCTTCCTCGCCAACAGCGACACCCAGCTCGGCCGCGGCGAACCGCTGGAGGACACGGCGAAGGTGCTCTCGCGCATGGTGGATTTCATCACCATCCGCACTTTCGATCACCGCAAGCTCGAAGTCTTCGCGCAGCATTCCCGCGTGCCGGTCATCAATGCGCTGTCCGACGACTTCCACCCCTGCCAGCTGCTGGCGGACATGCAGACCTTCTTCGAACACCGCGGCGACATCCAGGGCAAGACCGTGGCCTGGGTCGGCGACGGTCACAACATGTGCCAGTCCTACATCAACGCCGCAGAGCAGTTCGACTTCGAGCTGCGCATCGCCTGCCCGGAGGGCTTCGAGCCCGACGCGTGGCTGCTGGAGCGCTCGCGATCCCGCGTGCAGATCGTGCGGGACCCGGTGCAGGCTGTGCGCGGCGCCCATCTGGTGGCCACGGATGTCTGGACGTCCATGGGTCACGAGGCCGAGCGCGAGAAGCGCCTGCAGCAGTTCGCCGGCTTCCAGATCAACGAGGAGTTGCTTTCCCACGCCAGCAGCGATGTGCTCTTCATGCACTGCCTGCCGGCCCATCGCGGCGAGGAAGTCTCTGCCGAGGTGATGGATGCGCCGAATTCCGTGATCTGGGATGAAGCGGAGAACCGTCTGCACACCAAGAAAGCGCTGCTGGAATTCCTGAGCAAACACTGAGCGAAAGGCAGCGCAGCCGCATGAACAAGTCGTCCAGTCTGGGCAGCTTCGCCAAGCGTCACAACCGCCTGCTGGCTGTCCTGATCTGCGCGGCGGCGCTGGCCGCTGCCCTGACCAGCGTCTGGTTCGCCTACCACGCGGCCCTCGCCCAGAATCGCGACACCCTGCTGTTCTCCGAAGCACTCACCACCGGCCTGATGGTGCTCACCGTCGGGCTGAGCCTGTACATGCTGGCGCGGCAGCATCTGGCCGACCAGTCCATGCGCCTGCTGACCACCGCCATCGAGCAGAGCCACGGCGCGGTGATGATCACCGATGCCAACGGCCGCATCGAATACGTCAATCCCCGCTTTGCCGACATCACCGGCCACAGCCGCGAGCAGTTGCTGGGCAGCGTCAGTGACTTGGTCAGCAATGCCAGCCTGCGTGACCAGCACGACTGCAGCCTGCTGGAGCGCTTGCAGCGCGGCGAGGCCTGGTCGCTCACCATGGCCAGCACCCGCCGCAATGGCGAACGCTTCTGGCAGGCGGTCTCGGCTGCGCCGGTGCGTGACGAGAAAGGCCGGCTCACGCATATCGTGTTCTCCCTCGAGGACACCAGTCAGCAGCGCGAACTGCACACCCAGCTGGAGCGTCTCGCCTATTTCGACCCGCTCACCGGCCTGGAGAATCGCCGCATGTTCCGCGACCGCCTGGAACAGGCTCTGCGGCATGTCAGCCGTCACGGCACGGCGCTCGCCCTGCTGTTCATTGACCTGGACGGCTTCAAGCAGATCAACGACAGCCTGGGCCACGATGTGGGGGACGAGCTGCTGGTGGCGGTGGCGCAGCGCATTCGACGCCATGTGCGCGACGAGGACATCGTGGCGCGTCTGGGCGGCGACGAGTTCATCGTGCTCCTGAGCCATCAGCGCGACTCCCATGCCGCCGCCGTGGTGGCGCGCAAGATCCTCGCCGCCCTTGGCGAACCCGTGACCCTGCGTGACAACGACGTGCGCATCGGCGCCAGCATCGGCATCACCCTGGCACCCGAGGACGGCATGAACGGCGAGCTGCTGCTGCGCAATGCCGATTTGGCGATGTACCGCGCCAAGGAGCTGGGCCGCAACAATGCGCAGTATTTCTCCGAGGACATGCACCAGCGCATCGGCGCCCGCCAGAGCCTGGAAGCGCAGTTGCAGCAGGCGATCCGCGACGAGCAGTTCGTGGTGCATTTCCAGCCGCTGGTGGATCTGCGCGAACACCGCATCACGGGCTTCGAGGCGCTGGCACGCTGGCAGCATGCCGAGGGCGAACGCCTGCCCGCGAGCTTCCTGAGCGTGGCCGAACAGAGCGGGCTGATCGTGGACCTGGGCGAGATCATCCTGCGCAAGGCCTGTCAGCAGCTACGGGAACTGCAGCAGCTGGGCTTCGACGCGCAGACCGTGTCAGTGAATCTCTCGGCCCGGCAATTCCGCGACCCCGCCTGATCGAGCGCGTCGAGCGCGTTCTGACCCAGACCGGCCTGCAGGCCCGCTGGCTGGAACTGGAGATCACCGAAAGCATGCTGATGGAGAACATCAACCAGGCCACGGGCATCCTGCAGCAGCTCAAGGCGCTGGGCGTCGGCATCGCGATTGACGACTTCGGCACCGGCCATTCCTCCCTCGGCACCCTCAGCGGCCTGCCGGTCAGCAAGCTCAAGGTGGATCGCTCCTTCGTGCACAACCTGCTGGTCAATCCGCGCGACCGCGCCATCACCACGGCGGTGATCGCCCTGGGCCGACAACTCGAACTGACTGTCGTGGCCGAGGGCGTGGAGACCGCCGAGCAGAGCGACTTCCTGCTGCACCATCAGTGCAGCGCCCAGCAGGGCTACGAGTTCAGCGCGCCGGTGGCCTTCGCCGAACTGCCCGGCAGCATCGCGCGCCTGCAGGCCAGCCTGAACCAGCCGGCGGGCGCAAACGCGACGCAGCACTGATCCCAACTCTTTCTCACTCGCCTGTCTAAACGTTTTCCCGGCATGCTGCGTCTCAATGAACAGCAGCCAGCACGGGAAGGCCATGTCCGAAGACGCCAGCAATCTGATCCGCGCCGCCCAGAAGGGCGATGTCGACGCATTCAGGGCGTTGCATCGGCAGTTTGTCGGACGCACCTACACCCTTTGTCGACGCCTGCTGGCCGACGACGCTCGCGCCGAGGATGCCTGCCAGGAGACCTTCCTGAAGGTCTGGCAGCAACTGCCCGGGTTTCGCCACGAAAGCAGTTTCGCGACCTGGGTGCACAGCATCGCCGCTCGCTGCGCGATCGACCTGTGGCGACGTGAACGCGGGATGCGGCTGTTGGACGACCATGACCTGGAAGCGCTGCCGGACACCCGGGTCGTGACGCACGAGAGGGACGCCGAAAAGGCCATCGCGGCCCTGCCGGCCCAGGCACGTGCAGTGTTTGTCCTGTTTGCGATTGAAGGCCATACCCATCAGGAAATCGCGGCGCTGCTGGACATCGCCGAAGGCTCCTCCCGGGCGCACTACCACCGCGCCCGCACCTTGCTCAAGGACATGTTGCGCGATGCATGAACACTCGACACAGCAAACTCTCTCAGACGAGTCGCGGGACGAGGCATTGGACAAGGCCGTGCGCGCCCTGCCCCGCGAACTGGCGCCGGCACAGGATCTGTGGCCCGCGCTGGCAGCTCGTCTGCCCGCCCGTCGACAGCAGCGCTGGCGCGGGCAGACGAGTCTCTGGGTGGCCGCGGCTCTGCTGGCCGCTGTCTGGATCAGCCCGCTGCGTCTGACTCTGGACCCGGCCTCGCCTGCCCTGCCCGCAGCCACGGCGGCGGCAATACTGCAGGAGCATTGGCAGGCAGCCCATGACGCGGCACGGGCCAGCGTGGCGTATCACCCCAGCCTTGCCTTGCTGACACCAGGCAGTGAATGGGATACCGCCATCGAGCAAGTACACGCAGCGCTCCGCGAATTCCCCGACGACCCCTTCCTGCTTGTGCAATTGGATCGCCTGCATCGTCAGCGCCTTGACGCGCTGCGTCAGGCCATGCAGACCGCCGAGCGTTTCGATCTCTATTACTGACCCGCCCCTGGAGCCCCACGATGAACATCTTGCGCACTCTCTCCCTGCCCCTGCTCACACTGCTCATTGTCGGCGCTCATGCTGCCAGCGCCCAGGAGTCCATCGATGAAAGCCGGGACGTGGCGCCCAACGAACGGATCGAGCTGGATGTCATGCGCGGCGAAGTCAGAATCCGGCCGGCGCAGCAGAACGTGTTTCGCGTGCGTGGCACTCTGGATGAAGAGGCCGAAGGCTTCAGCCTGGAATCCTCCGGCGGGTCGACGCGCTTCTCCGTGGATCTGCCGCGCTCTGCCGGACGCTGGGGGGATGGACGTGACGTGGAGAGCCCCTCGGATCTGGACATCGAACTGCCCGCCGGTGCCACGCTGGAGTTTCATGGCGTCAGCACCCAAGTGACCGTGACGGGGATTGCCGGGGGCAGCGAGATCACGTCGGTCAATGGTCGCATCGAGGTGAGCGACCTCGGGGAACGGGTGATCCTGTCCACCGTCAACGGCAGCATTCGCAGCAACGGTGTCAGCGGCCAACTGACGGTGAGCTCGGTCAATGGCGATATCGAGGACAGCGGCTCCCGCGGAAGAGTCGAGTACAGCAGCGTCAATGGCAGTATTCGAGCGACCTCCTCGGCACAGGAAGTCACCCTGGAAAGCGTCAACGGCGATGCTGCGCTGCAACTTGAGGGCACGGCGCAACTGAGTCTGGAAACCGTCAACGGCGACTTCGACATCACGTTGACGCAGTCGAGTGCCCCCCGTGTGCAGGGCAGCAGTGTCAGTGGCAATCTGCGCCTCGCACTGGACGGCACGCCGGACGTGCGGGTGGCACTGGAAACCCACAGTGGCGACATCAGCAACGGCATCAGCGCAGACGCCGCGAGTGGCGAGCGCTTCGGCCCGCGCAAGAGCCTGCATGTCACTTTCGGACAGGGCAGCGGCCTGATCGAGCTGCGTTCCATCAGTGGTGATCTGGGCCTCACACGGCCCTGATCACCCGCTCGCCCAAGCCCCTCTTCCATGCACAAATTACCCACAGCTTGTGCACACAAAAAGACCTTGCAATCGCCCAGGGAGCGCACTATCTTGTGGCCCTGACGCAAAAACACCCTATATGTAGTAGTCGAGGGCTTTTCCAGCCCCCACGAAACTCTCGTCAGAATGCACGTTCCTGCCTGTCCTCACAGGCAGATTTCAGGGCCAAGACACACTCTCCGGGAACCGCCTTCGCGCCGACATGTCGCCCGGACAGCCATAAAAACATCATGGAGAACCTCATGCAGACCGATCTCTACAGTCAATCCAGTTCTTCCTCCTCGGCCCAGGCCGCCGCGCAGCAGAAAGCCGCTCCCGCCTCGGCCACCGCGCCGGGCCAGCTGCGAGTCATCAAGCGCAACGGCGCCGTGGTCGGCTACGACGAATCCAAGGTGGTGGTCGCCATCACCAAGGCCTATCTGGCCGTGGAAGGGGGCACCGCAGCGGCTTCCTCGCGCGTGCATGAGACCGTGACCAAGCTGGGCAAGCAGATCACCACGATCTTCCGTCGCCGCATGCCTTCCGGTGGCACCATCCACATCGAGGACATCCAGGATCAGGTCGAGCTGGCGCTGATGCGCACCGGCGAGCACAAGGTGGCCCGCAGCTACGTGATCTACCGTGCCGAGCGCGCCCGTGTGCGTGAGCAGCAGCGTGTCCGCGAGCAGGAAACCAATCCCGCCATCACCGTGACCTATGCCGACGGCACCCAGGGCCCGCTCGACACCCAGCGCCTGCGCACCGTCATCGACGAGGCCTGCGAAGGGCTGGATTACGTCTCCGCCGACGAGATCTACGCCGAGACCATCAAGAACCTCTACCCGGGTGTCCGCATCCAGGACGTGCGCACCTCCTCGGTGATGACTGCCCGCACCATGGTGGAGAAGGACCCGAACTACTCTTACGTCTCCGCCCGTCTGCTGCTCGACACGCTGCGCTCCGAGGCCCTGAGCTTTCTGGGCCTGGCCGACAGCGCCACCCAGGGCGAGATGCACTACCGCTATGCCATGACCCTGCGCCCCTACGTGCAGAAGGGCGTGGAGCTGGGCCTGCTCGACCCTGAGCTGCTGAGCTTCGACCTGGACACGCTGGGCGAGGCCCTCAAGGCCGACCGCGACAACCAGTTCACCTATCTCGGCCTGCAGACACTGTACGACCGCTACTTCATTCACAGCGGCGACACCCGCTTCGAGCTGCCCCAGGTGTTCTTCATGCGCGTCGCCATGGGTCTGGCCATGCGTGAGGAGAACCGCGAGGAGCGCGCGATCGAGTTCTACAACCTGATCTCCAGCTTCGACTACATGACCAGCACGCCGCAGCTGTTCAACTCCGGCACCCTGCGCCCGCAGCTCTCGTCCTGCTTCCTGACCACGGTGCCGGACGATCTGTTCGGCATCTACAGCGCCATCCGCGACAACGCCATGCTGTCCAAGTGGGCCGGCGGTCTGGGCAATGACTGGACCCCCGTGCGTGCCCTGGGCGCCCACATCACCGGCACCAATGGCAAGTCACAGGGCGTCGTGCCCTTCCTGAAGGTGGTGAACGACACCGCCGTGGCCGTGAATCAGGGCGGCAAGCGCAAGGGCGCCGTGTGCGCCTATCTGGAAACCTGGCACCTGGACATCGAGGAATTCATCGAGCTGCGCAAGAACACCGGTGACGATCGTCGTCGCACCCACGACATGAACACCGCCAACTGGATTCCCGACCTGTTCATGAAGCGCGTCTTCGAGGACGGCGACTGGACCCTGTTCTCGCCGAACAACGTGCCCGAGCTGCACGACCTGCACGGTCGCGCCTTCGAGGCCGCCTATGTCGAGTACGAGCGTCTGGCCGCACTGGGCAAGATCGAGGTCTACAAGACGGTCAAGGCCAAGGATCTGTGGCGCAAGATGCTGTCCATGCTGTTCGAGACAGGCCACCCCTGGATCACCTTCAAGGACGCTTGCAATGTGCGCTCCCCGCAGCAGCACGTGGGCACCATCCACTCCTCGAACCTGTGCACCGAGATCACGCTGAACACCAGCAAGGACGAAGTGGCGGTCTGCAACCTGGGCTCCGTGAACATGGTCAACCATGTCACCGCCGAGGGCGGGCTGGATCACGCCAAGCTGCAGCGCACCATCACGACGGCCGTGCGCATGCTCGACAACGTGATCGACATCAACTACTACTCCGTGGACCAGGCGAAGAACTCCAACCTGAAGCACCGCCCCATCGGCATGGGCATCATGGGCTTCCAGGATGCGCTCTACGAGCTGAAGATCCCCTACGCCTCCGAGCGTGCGGTGGAGTTCGCCGACACCTCCATGGAAGCGATCAGCTATTACGCCATCCAGGCGTCCACTGATCTGGCCGAGGAGCGCGGCGCCTACCAGAGCTACAAGGGCTCGCTGTGGGATCGCGGCATTCTGCCCATCGACTCCCTGCAGCTGCTGGCCCAGGAGCGCGGCGAGGAATTCCTCGACGTCAACCTGAACCAGACCATGGACTGGGAGACCCTGCGTGCCCGCATCCAGCAGGTCGGCATGCGCAACTCCAACGTGCTGGCGATCGCGCCGACGGCCACCATCGCCAACATCAGCGGGGTGTCGCAGTCCATCGAGCCCACGTACCAGAACCTGTACGTGAAATCGAACCTGTCCGGCGAGTTCACCGTGGTGAACCCCTATCTGGTGCGCGACCTCAAGGCGCTGGATCTGTGGGACAGCGTGATGGCCAACGACCTGAAGTACTACGAAGGCAGCGTGCGCCCCATCGACCGCATTCCCCAGCACCTGAAGGAGCTGTATGCCACGGCCTTCGAGATCGACCCGCGCTGGCTGGTCGACGCCGCCAGCCGTCGCCAGAAGTGGATCGATCAGGCCCAGTCCCTGAACCTGTACATCGCCGGCGCCAATGGCAAGAAGCTGGACGTCACCTATCGCATGGCCTGGCTGCGCGGTCTGAAGACGACCTACTACCTGCGTGCCCTGGCAGCCACGTCGACGGAGAAGTCCACCATCTCCAACAACGCCTTGAATGCGGTGTCCAGCAAGCTGGAAGAAGAGGCGGCCGACGTGCCCAAGGCCTGCTCCATTGACGATCCGGATTGCGAAGCCTGCCAGTGAGGCAGGCGGCGTGACCGGCCACCAGAATCAGACGTAGAAAAAGAGGAACGCATCATGTTGTCTTGGGATGAATTCAACGCGGAGGAAGCCCCCTCCACCACCACGGCGATCAGAAGCGTCGCCGGCGTGCAGGCCCGCGCGCAGATCCAGGCCGAGGAAACCCGTGTCGCTGCTCCAGCAGTGACAGAGCGCGCCCAGGCTGCACTGGAACAAGCCGCCATCGCCGCAGCCGCCGCCGCGCGCGCTCAGGCAGCCGCTGCTGTGGCGGCTCCGGCTGCAGCGCCCGGCGTGGCGCTCGACCCGCTGGAACAGGCCATCGCCTCGCTGGAGACCTTGGATGTCGACGCCGGGCGGGCGGAACTGGAAGAGTCCGCCCAGCGCGTGAAGGTGGACGACAAGCGCATGATCAACTGTCGCGCCGACCTGAATCAGCTGGTGCCCTTCAAGTACGACTGGGCCTGGCAGAAGTATCTGGACGGCTGCGCCAACCACTGGATGCCGCAGGAAGTGAACATGAATGCGGACATCGCCCTGTGGAAGGGCAAGACCGGCCTGACCGACGACGAGCGCCTGATCGTCAAGCGAAGCCTGGGCTTCTTTTCCACGGCCGACTCGCTGGTGGCCAACAACCTGGTGCTGGCCGTATACCGCCTGATCACCAACCCCGAGTGCCGCCAGTACATCCTGCGCCAGGCCTTCGAGGAAGCAATCCACACCCACGCCTATCAGTACTGCATCGAGTCGCTGGCGATGGATGAAGGCGAGATCTTCAACATGTACCACGAGGTGCCGTCGGTGGCGAAGAAGGCCTCCTGGGGCCTGAAGTACACCCGCGAGCTGAGCGATCCGAACTTCCGCACTGGCACCCGCGAGACGGACCAGGCGCTGCTGAAGAATCTCATCGCCTACTACTGCTGTCTGGAAGGCATCTTCTTCTACTGTGGCTTCACCCAGATCCTGTCCATGGGCCGCCGCAACAAGATGACGGGCACCTCCGAGCAGTTCCAGTACATCCTGCGCGACGAGTCCATGCACCTGAACTTCGGCATCGACATGATCAACCAGATCAAGCTGGAGAACCCGCAGCTGTGGACGGACAAGATGAAGGAAGAGGCCACGCAGATGATCCTGCAGGCCGCTCAGCTCGAGATCGAGTACGCGCGCGACACCATGCCGCGCGGAGTGCTGGGCATGAACGCGGCGATGATGGAAGAATACCTGCAGTTCATTGCCAACCGTCGCCTGGTGCAGATCGGCCTGCCGGAGCAGTTCAAGGGCGTGAAGAACCCCTTCCCGTGGATGTCCGAGATCATGGATCTGCGCAAGGAGAAGAACTTCTTCGAGACGCGCGTGACCGAGTATCAGACAGGCGGTGCGCTGACCTGGGAATGACCGGCTGCGCGGCTTCACGCAGGAGACGTACGATGAGCAAGCAAGACACCACCGAGAGCGGCACTGACGGCAGCGTGATGACCCTGGACCAGCTCACGCAGACCATCGAGATGATGACCAGCGTCGTCAGCCGCCTGAAGCGCCATCTGCAACTGCAACTGGCGGGCAGCGCCGGGGGGGATGTCCCCGAATCTCTGCAGCGGGACCTGCTCGCCAGCGAACGCGAACTGCTGTCCATGCAGCAGCTCGCCGGCAGCGTGGCGACCGCCGCCCTGGCCAGCCACGACAGCGCGCATCCGGGCCTGGTGCTCGAGATCAGCCTGCTGGAGGACGACATCGAGCCCCCGCAGGTGCGCGTGCTGCACTGACACCGCCCGCCGCCATGGGCAGGATACCCACTCCCCCTGCCCCCGCCGGCATCCTCCTGCTGGCGGCCGGCTTCAGCCGCCGTTTCGGTGGCCTGAAACTCGCGGCTTCCCTGCAGAACGGCGACACCGTCGTCGCCCGCACGCTGCAACAGCTGCGCGCCACTGCGGCGCCTCTGCGCATCGTCACCCGCCCCGATCTGCAGGCGCTGCTGCTGGCCAGCGGCGCCCAGGCCAATGAACTGGTGCTGTGCAAGGATGCCGCGCTGGGCATGGGCCACACCCTGGCCGCCGGCATGCGGGCCTTGCCGCCCTGGCGCGGCTGCCTGGTGTGTCTGGCCGACATGCCGTTCATCCGACCCAACACGCTGAACCTGCTGCTGCAGGCGCTGCGGCACGACCGCATCCTGGTGCCAGTGCACGACAACGAGCGCGGCAATCCGGTGGGCTTCGGGTCAGACTGGTTCGCGGCCCTGCAAGACTGCAGCGGCGATGCGGGTGCGCGCGAGATCGTGCGGGGCCACCCCCATCAGATCGACCTGGTGACCGTGGACGACCCGGGCATCCTGCAGGATGTCGATACCCCTGCCGATCTGGCCCGGCATCAGACGCCCTGAGTCGCATTGCATTGGCCTTGGCGCTGCCCCTACAATCCGGGCGACATCCCAGCGGCCCGCCCCCGGCAGGCCCCAGCACGAGACCCCCAGCCCCATGAGAACACTTCTTCGCCGCCTGAGCGTTGTCCTGCTGCTGAGCTGCCCCGGCCTGGTCAGCGCCGATCTGGCATCGGCCACTGCGGCCATGGAGAACCCGGCGAACCCGCTGCTGCTGATGCGCACCTCACGGGGGGACATCTATCTGGAGCTGTTCCCGCAGTCGGCCCCGCGCAATGTGGCCAACTTCATCGCCCTGGCCGAAGCCCGCGTGCCCCTGTTCGACATCACCACCGGCATGCCGGTGACGCCGCATTACTACGACGGCGTGCTGTTTCACCGCATCCTGCGCAACTACCTGGTGCAGGCCGGTGCGCCGCGCTCGGCCTCCGCGCCGGTGCCCGAGTACCAGGTGGAAGACGAGATCAATGCCCGCCAGTTCGGACTGCACGAACAGAAAGTGCTGGACCCCTTCGGCAAGCCCCACCCCTGGCTGAATCTGGCCAGCCGCGCGGACTTCGAGCGCGAGATCCTGGTGCCGCTGTATCGCCGCCTGGGCATCAGCAGTCCGGAAGCCGTGGAGGCCCGGCAGTTCGAGATTCACGACGCGCTGCGCGCCATGACCCTGCGCCAGGCCTACGAAAACCTGGGCTATCGCTACAACGATCGACTGGAATCCCAACCGCCGCTGCGCGGCAGCGTGGCCATGGCGAGCGACGGCCCCGGCGCCAATGCCGCCGAGTTCTTCATCACCCTGGTGGATGCGCCCTGGCTGGCCGGACGCGCCACAGTCATCGGCCGTGTGGTGGAAGGCATGGAGGTGGTGGATCGCATCGATCAGGCCGCAGTGCTGCGCGGCGACACCACGGCGGCTACCCCGACCACCGCCACCATGATTTTCGACCTGCGGCAGGTCAATGCCCTGCCACAGCCCGGCAATTGACGCCACCCACGGCAAGCGAGAGAACGACATGTCCCGAAAGAGCAAGAAAGTCAAAGCGACCAGCCTGCTGCCGATGTGCGCCGCAGGCGGGGTGTTCATCGGTCTGGGCCTGGGCGCCCTGATGGACAATCTGGCACTGGTGCTGGTGATCTGCGCCCTGATCGGCGCGGGCGTCGGCTATGCCATCGACAGGAAGAACGGCGTCACTTACGGTCGTCACTGAGCAGCGCGGCGGGGAATATCTCGCGGCGGTAAGGCGGCAGCGAGTCGAAGATCGCCGCGCCGTAGAACTTGCTGACGATGCGCTCGTCGAACAGCGTGATGCGCCCCGTATCCGTCTCGCTGCGCAACAATCGGCCGGCGGCCTGCACTAGCTTGAACGCCGCCTCGGGCACCGCCAGGGTCATGAACGGATTGCCTCCGCGCTGCTCGATCCACTGCGCCAGGGTGGCCTCGATCGGGTCGTTCGGCACCGCGAACGGGATCTTCGCGATCAGCACGTGTTCACAGTATTTTCCAGGCAGATCAACCCCTTCCGCGAAACTCGCGAGACCGAAGATGATGCTCGGCTCGCCCTGATCCACGCGCTGACGGTGAAACTTCAGCAGCTGCGCCTTCTGATAGTCGTCCTGACACAGGATGATCTCGCGCCACTCCTTCGACTGCCCCTCCAGCACGTCCTGCATCTGCCGGCGTGAACTGAACAGCATCAGGGCGGCCTCGCGCCGGTCCAGCACTCGCGGCAGCAGCCGGATGATGGCCTCGGTGTGCTGCTGTGCATTGCCCGGGTCGCAGTGCAGTTTCGGCACCACGAAGCTGGCCGCGTTCGCGTAGTCGAAGGGACTGGCGATACGGTGATAGACGGTGCGCTCGGGCAGCCCGGCACGCATCTGCAGCACGTCGAAACGGCCCAGTGCCGAGAGGGTGGCCGACGTCAGCACGGCGCCGGCGCACTGGCGCCAGAGCTTGTCCTGCAGCGTGGTGGCGGCCAGCACGGGACTGCAGGACAGGCTGATGTCCGGCGTGCTGCCCGCATCCTGCAGGCCGAGCCAGCGCGCCCAGGGCGCGGTGCCTGCGGGGTCGGTGCGCGCGAAGCTGTGCCACAGTTTCTGCGCAGCACCGGCGCGGGCGACCATGCTGCCCAGCAGTGGGAACCAGTACTCGGCGCGCTGCCGCGTGGCCAGCGACTGGCCGGCTTCGATGTTGCTCTTGAGCTCGGAGGCCACGTCCTGCAGCACTGTGCCCAGCTGGGTGTACAAGGCGTCGAGCGCGTCAGCCAGACTCTGCAGCGCGGGCGCAATCACGCCCAGCGGGAAGGCGAACTGCTGCGCCTGTTCGCCCTGGCGCTCCAGTGGCGCCTGCTGCAGCAGTTGCTCGCACAAGGGCCAGACCTCGTTGAGCCGCACTTCGGCCATGCTCATGAGATTTTCCATGGCGGGCAGTTCGCGCTGCAGTGTGCGCTTGTCTTCCAGCAGCGGGTCGGCCTGCAGCTTCACCAGCGTCTTGCGCCACTGCTCCAGATTGCTCAGGCTGCCCTTGAGCCGGGTGAAGCAGGCGAAGTGGTTGTTGCTCTTGAGCGGCAGATGGTGGGCTTCGTCGAAAATGTAGATCGTGTCCTGGGGCGCCGGCAGGATCACCCCGCCGCCCAGCGCCAGATCGGCCAGCACCAGGTCGTGATTGGCCACCACGCAGTCGGC